>JGI24159J19872_10001679_pt1 | contig 24959 bp, 17 predicted proteins | sample Ectturendosymbi4_FD_19872 | JGI IMG/M metagenome (IMG submission 19872)
ACAGATTTACATAAGGTTTCAGGCCCCATTCGGATTAAACTAAAAAGTTAGTTTCAGGACAACTTGTCTATTTTTAGGGCAAATTGTTATTTTCAGGGCAAGCATTTTCCGCCCCCCTAGTAAAATGCGTTCCCGTATGCCAATGCTTACGCCTTTAGTTTATGAGAAAACCGTTGTTGTTTAACGCGTGCCATATTGATTGTTTGCTTTAAGGCAAAATAGCTCTAGTAGTGTATTTGCCAAATGAAGTAAAATAGACACTGCCTATTAGAGGTTGGCACTAGTGAGCTGTTAAAATAGCTTGCTAGTTGCTACTGTAGTGAGCTAGTTCTCAAATAGCAGTAGTGCTGCTATTTTTTTGAAAAAGCATTAACAAGGTAGTAGACTATCACCACTGTTCGCGACTTGGCTTAAGTGGAGGTCAAAGGAAACAGTGTGCAAGACCTCCTGCATCTGCAGATCACACAAACACGTAATTGCTCTTCAGGATGTTTTACGCCTGTTTTAGATGATGCAGTTGTAAATGCTTTTCTAGATGTTTATGCTTGTTTTGGATGATTCGGTTGAGGTAAGCTACCAGCAATCCAACGCTCAAGTGTTAGATCTATGTGTAACAACAGCTCTTACTTGAAAGTGATATGTCAATTCAATAGTTTTTGTGTCTGGGATAGACTTTAGTGTTTGGAAATGGCTACAGATCTGCCTCACATGATGGGGTTCGAATAAAATGCTAAGTTTGTTACTCAAACGGCACGCTACCACGTCATGGTAGCATTTTCGTCTACTGTGCCAGTTATTTTTAGTTTTGGCTCTGACCATGGNGACTTTCCTTTAGTGATAGTGCTTGCACATTTCAATTCANGGGACCACTTTTTCTTTACTTTTTTCAAAAATTTCCAGACTGTGAGGTTTAGTACAATTTAGGTTTAAGGGTTAGGTTTAAAGGTTTGAAAGTTTACGTTTACAGGTTAGATTTAGGGGTTAGGGTTAGGTTAAACAGTTAGAGTTTATGTTTTACCTTTAGTACGTTTCCAACAAGCCTCTTGCACTCTTGTTGTGTGTTACTGTCAAGTTACAGATGGCAGGCAAATAAGGTTTCAAACATGAAGGTCCACAGGTGGACCTATAGCCACTGCCTTAGTGTTTAGTTGTGAGTATATCCCAATGCAAGCTTCGAGTTGTGCTTTCCACGATGGGTGTAAGCAAGGAATCGATCAGCAAATTTTTAATAGGAAATTGGTTTCATGTAAAATTACGCATCCTCAGTCCTTATTCAAATAGAATGCAAGCTTATGCTAAAGTTACTGCATGAAACATGGCTTAGATGGTTTTGAAAAAATAGTCCGTTTTAGTAAAATCACCACACAAAAGTAGTTCTTTAAAAGCCCGAAGAACTATTTGAATGTAGGGCAGACTAAACTTTTAAAAATCAAGATGAAGAGCTCAACCTTTAAGTCTGCTAATTAACAAATAAATCAAGTGGGTTACTGATGGTGACGAAGAGAAATAGCTCAGGGATCTGGCCATGCCACTATTGATAGTTCAAATTTTGAGAGCTTATGTCAACTTTAGTTTCTACTTTTGAAATTCGGCTTCAACATTGTTGCAAAAATCGGACATATGGCTTGGCTGTTTTTCAAACAAAAATTAGTTACAGGTGGCAGAGATTCAAAATTAATCATTGATACTTGGACAATAACAGTAAGACAGTTAAAAGTCAGGTGCACAGTTTGCATTTTTGCAATAGAAAAAAGTGGCAACTCTGTATTACTGTATTGCAGCGTGCATAGTCTGGCAAAGCTTTTTCGATGCACGTTTAGAATAGGCAAATATATGACGGTGCATTTAGTTCAATTTAAACTAGCAATGAACTGATAGTATGCAGCTAGCCACCAAAAATAATCAACAGCAGAATGAAAGTTTCGCTTTCTTTAACCATGATTGGAAACAAATATGTTTCTTTGGCTGCTAACATCTGGCCAATAGAGCATGCTCAGTTGTTTCACTTTCTAAAAATAAACATGTGACCCAATGTCAAAACTCCATTATATTCTCTTGGTCAGAGATCCCAACCTTTTTTGACCCTAGGTCTACTTTTCAAGTAGCCAATCTACTTAGATCTACCAATCCAATGTTAAACTCACAGTCACCAGAATCTGGTGACCAACCTCGCAACATCTTTTCTTGTGGACATAAAATCACAAAACCTTTTTCACAACACCAATCTGCATGATAAGCAACAACCATTTCTGACCACATCTAAAAACCACACAGAAAAGAGAAAAGCAATTATTGTGTAATTGCTTAATAGAAGGGCAGTGTGGTAGCCATGCTTGCCAATGCTGAATTCTATCACCTACAAATATAACTTACTTCAACGTTATTAATATTTCTAACATTTAAACATCAAGCCTCAAGGTCGTACCTAAACCACTTAACAAGACACACTTATGCTGCAACTGGTTCCAAAAAAAGTTCATTCACTTATGGTAGTTAATGTTTGTTGCAATATAGTCATCAGTGGATGGGGCATTTTGAGTTTCAAAATGCAGCAACTTGTTGAAATGAGTATGCGGCTTAGTTACCTTATTTACGTTCATATCTCCTGAGACCTAAGCATAGAGGCATAGCAGCTATATTTGGTCCTTGAGCAGCATGTCTCTGTAATACCATTCTGCAGGCTGTACCACTGCTTTGTCACCTCAGTAGTTTAATAATATCTAAATGGTTTGTAGTATTTTTTGCAATTTTTTACGGAAGCGTATCGAAATATTAAGAAACAGCATGCATAAATTCTGGATGCACTAACAGGATAACAAAATTATCACAAAAGAATTAAAGTCTCATGATAGGATGATTTTCACACCTGGTGCGGGTGCATTTCACAATGCGCACTTTTGAAGCCAAAACATTCAACACTATTGCCTAAGAGGTTTCAAGCAATGTGGAACGTGACACCACGCTGTACTCTCATCATAGGCTATGCGATTGACAAGATATTTCACAAATGCACAAGGTAACACTGCACAAGTGAGGGAACAATGAATCTTACAAAAAGAACGAGGATTCAGAAGGCAATAGCTATACATCAGGGGTCACCAACCTTTTTGAAACTGAGAGCTACTTCTTGGTACAAATTCATGCGAAAGACTACCGGTTTCATACACACCTTTCTGAAGAAAAGTTTGCTAAATTTGTCTTTAATTATGTTATCATAATAAAAATTCAAGATATTCATCAATGTGAAGACAATGATCATTGGTGCAACAAATTTTTTGACCAAAAGTTTTAAATATTGACTTTGTAATTTAGAAGCTTTGACTTTATTTTAACTTAGGCCTGTAAATTTTCTGCTTTTGCAACTGCATAATAATCCAGCCTTAGGTGTTGAGGTTAACTGATATAAACATATTGATGTACTTTCTACTTCAAAATAAAAAAAAATTGGTTGTTTAACTTTGGGGATGACAAATTGATAAGTACATTAACTCATTGGCGTCCGGCTGCTTTCTGGGATTTTCGTAAAAAAAGCCTAAACGCACATGGCTTTGCCTGGAAATTTCTCCAGTCCAGTATGCTCTACAGACCCGGCAAAAGTCTTAAAAGACACGGNAAGTCTTCTAGTCTGCACTCGAAAAACAATTTTTTGCTTGAGGGTTGCGGTTTTTTTGTGAGTGACGTNNTAAGTGGAGGACTTTTAGGCCACCTTGGCCAACTTTGCCTGGCCCTGGGTGCCAACCGTTAGGTGGTAGTATTTCTCTGAAGTTTTTACTGGAAAGTTGGCTACAATCCGAGTCTTTTGATACTTAGGATGACCTGCTGGGGTTTAGGGTTCAAAAGTTGTGATGTAAGTTAGTAAAAGTATTTGACTAATTAGATAATTAATTAGTTTGTTTATTTTAGATGATAACTTTTGAACAAGAAACGCTAGAAAGTCGATCTAAGGCTCAAAAGACTCGGACTCAAACCTACTTTCCAATGAAAACTTCAGCGAAACACTTTGGCCTAGCGGTTGGGCCCTAGGCCAGGCAACATGAGCCAAAATAATCCCAAAACTACTTTACTTATGACGTCAGTCACAAAAAATCTGCAACCCCCAACCAAAAAATTTTTTTCCAAGTGCAATTAACTAGACTGGCTGATCCGTTTGAGCCCTTAAACAGCTCTCTAGCGCAATTAGCGGAGGAGCTAGGGTGTTGGCAATGCAACTGAAAACTGCTGTTTTTTAGGCTGAAATCGAAATACGAATGTATCGTACGCCGGTTCTCAAAGTGTTAATTACCAAAGTAAAGTCAAGCCTGAGGACATCGTGAAGTTGAAACACTATATGCACAATGGATTGAGCTTTTACCAAACCGCGTATTGTAAGACCATGTTTCTTGCCTTACTACGCCTATCCTACATAATATTCAATCGTCCAATAGTGGCCAAAACAATTTGTTATGTCCAAAATCGCAACAAACCCATTATTATTACAGAATTGCAACTAAACTTGCAAAAGCATATCAATATCTGTTGCTATAGTTGCAATAAAATATCGATAAAGAGAAAAAAACATTCTGCAAGAAAAGTTTGACCCAATCACAAATTTTGACCTAATGATTAAGTTTTTTCTTTTTCTTAACCTAAAAACTTGGGATTCCCTCATGGTATGAGTGTGAAATTTGGTTTCTGAACATTTCATAAACTTTTAAAATGGCAGGAAAATTTTGACTTTAATGACTTTTGGTTGTCCTACTGACCATGTTTATGCTATTGTCAGAACAAGCCTGCGGGCGACCTGGTACCTGTGCAAACCAGATTGGTGACCCCTGCTATACATTGATGCAGGGGAAATTTGTAGGTAGCAATGGTGGTCAGTACATTAACACTTTGAGAACCGTGGTATGAAATATTTGTACTTTGAAATCAGCTTAAAACCAGCAGTTGTCAGTTGCCTTACCAATGCCCTAGCTCCTCTGCCGATTGCGCTAGAGAGCTGTTCAAGGGCTTAAACGGATCAGCCAGTCTTCTAGACTGCACTCAAAAAAAATTTTTTTGTTGGGGGTTGCGGATTTTTTGTGACAGACGTCATAAGTGAAGTAGTTTTTAAACATTTTGGCTTATGTAACCTGGTCTAAGGCCCAACCGCTAGGCCAAAGTGTTTCGTTGAAGTTTTCATTGGAAACTAGGCTCGAGTCCGAGTCTTTTGAGCCTTTCATCGACTTTCTAGCGTTTCTGGTTCAAAAGTTATGATCTTCAATAAACTAATCTAATTAACTAATTAGTCAAATAATTTTTATTAACTTAGATCATAACTTTTGAACGCGAAACCCCAGCAGGTTATCCAAAGATGAAAAGGCTCAGATTGTAGCCTAGAATCCAATAAAAACTTCAGTGAACTACTACCATCTAATGGTTGGCACCCAGGGCCAGGTGAAGGTGGCCAAAAAGTCTTCCACTTATGACGTCACTCAAAACAAATCCGCAACCCCCAACTAAAAAATTTGTTTCGAGTGCAAACTACAAGACTTGCCGCGTGTTTTGACACTTCGACCAGGTCCGTAACCCGTACAGGAGCAGAGATATTCCCACGCAAAGCCACGTGCGATCCAGCTGTTTTTTTGGGAACCGCTTAAATTAACCTGGGTGCCAAAAGTGTTAAAAGCAACTAGAAAAAGAACAGGTAAAATTAGATCAAACTTGCACACATGCCAATACACCGGCAGCGTTTCCCCTGACCATGGCCAGGGACAGATGCTGGTGGAACCACTGGGGCTCCCTAGGGTCGCCAGACGCATCAACAAGTTTCAACACTTAGGCTGCACTTTCAGAAGATGTAAAACAGTGGTAGGTCAATTCACTGTCCATGTCCAAAAACAATTTTTTGTGCACAGGCTGTATAAACTACATTCTACACAAGGCTGCATATGCGAACAAACTGAACTAAGCAGAAGCAAAGAGCTCAGCTTGCTATTAAAAATTGACAGTGTCTATTTGGCCATCAGAAGCAAAAGCACTGGTGGAGCGTTTTTGCTATTAAGTGAACCCTTTTGGTTGAATTGGTCATGTGACAAGGACGATACATTTGGATTAGCGTATGGCCTTTGTCAACTGGCCTAAAACCCCAAACCTAAACTCTAAAGCTAAAGCTGAAGCTTTTCATAAAAAGTGCTCCCATCAAAGTGTCATTTGTAGTAGCAAAGCCAAATCAACAATGGTGAGAGCTGAGCCAACGACCACTTGCACAACGGGCATAATCACTTACCACTTAACTAGGTTAACCATACTGCTATTGTTAGTGTCACAAACTTAGCATTATACGTGGGCAACGCTGGATATGGTTGGAATGGAAAAATGGTTACAGCCGAGACTTTGCCACTGGTGACAAAATAGACACTAACTATTTGCTAGTCGATTCCTTGCTTATTCCCATTGTGGAGAGTACTTGGACAATTGGTAAAACACACTAGCACTGCACAAGTATCTTCAGCAATGATTTGCTGCAGGCCAAGAAAAACACCTGTTTAGACAAGCCCATCCATGTCAAAAGCATTCCATTCACTTACAGTGCATTGCTCATTTCAACCAACATTTTTGCACAAATAGTGACATTGAATACAGCACAATATTACTTTACAAAATTATATTGAGAAAGTTAGCAACTCATTTGATGAAATAGAAGTGTTTGGACTATAGACTGGCCCTCAAAAACGTAACAACTGTTTTTAGTGGCCCATACCATCTTTAGTGTACTGCAATATGTTTGTTTGTCTACAAACAACTTAATTCATTTTACAGTACCAGACTGACCAATTGCATTCAATTTCATTCATGGAAAAATAAATTGTTGTTGAGTGCAACAGTAGAAAGATTAGTTACATTAAGCTAGCCTATACACAATCTTGAGTAGCCCTGGTGTACAAAGTAATAGGAGTAACCTGTGAGCTCAAACTGATCCTTGATATTGATTGTTTGCCCCATTAATGTGACTTGACTTTCTTATCTGTCTGCAGGTAGTTGAATTGGATTTGTCACTAGTGAAATGGTTTGACTTGTTTCCTTATTGTTCTGATCCTTAAATTAGAGAAATCCTGTATGGTTGGCTGTTTCTGTGACTGCAAGCATTCAGAATTGAAAAATGAAATCAGATGGGCAACACAAAATTGTAAAATCTACAATAAACGAAGTAAGTTTAGACTAGCTGATGTTTAAAGTTGCTTAACACCTTCAGTGCCGATGTGTGATTTATTTGTACTTCGAAATCCTCAAAATCCCACATTGAGCCCATATATCCATGCCACATTGCAGCTCCATAACTTGCCAGCTGATTGTGCTAGAGAGCTGTTCAAAGACTTGGCGAGACTTTGTGTCTGCTCTGAAAAAATTTTTGGTTTTGTTTTTTTGTGGGTAATGTCATAAGTGGAATAGGTTTTTGGCCATTTTAACTCAGGTTACTTGGCCGTGGGCCCAAATTGCTAGATGAGATTATTTTGCTTTATTGGAAACTAGGCTAGAATCTGAGTCTTTTGAGCCTTTGATAGACTTGCTAGGGTTCCGGATTCAAAAGTTATGGCCAAAAAACAACAAAATAACGAATTAATCCCTAAATCAAATAATTAATTAATTTGTTATTTTTAAGCCATAACTTTTGAACTAGAAATGCTAGAAAGCCGATCAAAGGCTCAAAAGACTTGGACTATAGCCTAGTTTCTAGTAAAAACTTGAGCAAAATGCTTCCCACTTGCGGTTGGGCCCTAGGCCAGGTAACCTGACCACAAATCTACTCCACTTATGACATCACCCACAAAAAACATTTTTTTATTGCAAACTACAAGACTTCCTGCATCTTTCAAACGTTTGAACAGCTTTCTAGCACAATCGACTGGCGAGTCATGGAGTTCCAAAATGGCGTAAAAATAGTGGCTATTGTGGGAGTTCTAGGTACAAAATATTCATAGACAGGCAGCAAACATGTTAAATGCAAACTAGAAAACTTTCTGCATCTTTTGAGGGTTTGAACATCTCTCTAGCTCAATCATCTAGTGATTATGGAGTCGCAAAGCGGCATGGAAACAGTGGCTGATGTGGGATTTAAAGGTAAAATCCACCAGCCGCCAAAGGTTTTAAGTTGAAACAGTGACTTCGTATTCTTTTCTATTAAAAAGCTTGTGGATAACCTATAAAGTAGTGAAGCCATTTCACATTTTCCATGGTGATGTTCAAAAAGGAGCTTTGATTTTTTGCATTATAAAACATATCTTGATCAGAAAGTCTGAATCATATGTGCTATTGTGGTTTTTACCATTGCAAGCTATTTCCTTCCTCACTGATAGTCTGTTGAAAGAACCTATTGTTTTCTTGCAGCTTTTAACTTTAAAAAATGCTACTGTCACATTATGAAGGTAGCAAGTTTAGCAATAAAAAATATTGCATAGTGCAGGAAGCTATGAGTAATAAGTATAGATAAGGAAAATAAAGAACAGATCATATTCCTAAGCATATAAACAGTGTTCATTTTTTACCAGCTGTTTAAATGTCATTACTTTTGTCGTAGGTTAGACGATATTGAACCCATAAAATATGTTTGGTGTATTGTTGAAAACATGCTGCATGTTGTACTTTTTAAGACAGCTGATGGACTGCTGCTAGAGAATGTGAAAGTGCAAGTATGCAGACACAGATCACATTGGTTTATGGATAACATGTACAGTCAAATGGGGGAAAAAAATTTTAGTTTGTATTATGTCTAAAACAAGCTAAGGTATTTTCTTGGTCTTTTCATAGAAGGTAACCCCCATGTCAAAGTATATTGTCACATTAAAACTTTTTGGTTATCTTTTCCACAAGAAAAATTACAATTAACACTTTCCACCTTTCACGTGAAAATAACTGGATCGCATGTGGCTTTGCGCGGGAACTTCTTCGGTCCGGTAAGCGCTACAGACATGGTCAAAAGCTCAAAAGACACAGCAAGTCTTGTCGTTTGCAATGAAAAAAAATTTTTTTGGTTGGGGGTTAAGGATTTTTTGTGAGTGACATCATAAGTGGAGGACTTTTAGGCCACTTTGGCCAACTTCACCTGGCCCTGGGCCCAAACCATTAGATGGTAGTATTTTGCTGAAGTTTTTACTTGAAACTAGGCTACAATCCGAGTCTTATACTTTGGATGACCTGCTGGGGTTTCGGGTGCAGAAGTTATGATCTGAAGTAATAAAAATATTTGACCAATTAGTTGATCAGATAATTAATTAATTTGTTTATTTTAGATCATAAGTTCTTTTGAACCAGAAACACTAGAAAGTCAATCAAAGACTCAAAAGATTCGGACTCGAGCCTAGTTTCTAATGAAAACTGCAGCGAAATACTTTGGCCTAGCGGTTGTGCCCTAGGCCAGGTAACATGAGCCAAAATGGCCTAAAAACTACTTTGCTTATGATGTCCCTCACAAAAAATCCGCAACCCCCAACAAAAAAATTTTTTTCAAGTGCAGTCTAGATGACTTGCCGATCCGTTTGAGCCCTTGAACAGCTCTCTAGCGCAATCAGCGGAGGAGCTAGGGCGTTGGTAAGGCAACCGAAAATTGCTGGTTTTAGGCCGATGTCAAAGTACGAATATAGCGTATCCCAGTTCTCAAAGTGTTAAAAAACACTAGTTTTTTTAACCCAGGCAAAAAGTTATAACTTTCTGGGTGAAAAAACTACTCTTTCATCCATGTTTGACTGTGTTCTGTACATTAAAAGCAATCCAAATTTTTGCACAAGCATTTAACCATAATGTAGACTTGCAATGATTTATTTACAGCATGTCTTCACACAAAAACAGTAGATTACAATGATCACTTTAGTTTAAGCAGTCCTGATCAGGTCATCAGTATTCTTTTCCAAACTAGCAGATGTTGGCTAACTTTTTGGACACCATGCTCTCACTTAAAAATGAAACAACCCTTTCCTCTGCCTACATCTGTAAGTATTGGCTGGTCTGGACCATGAAAACAATACTTAATGCATAGAAGAGAATATCCATGTCTTTCACAGTGGGCCAATCCCATAAGCGACTTGTATTAATTGTACTCTTAATATTGTGCAAAAAGTTTATTTCCATGCTTGTTGGAGTTTCATCATCAACATCCTCAAAAAAATTTCTGAAGTTATTCCCAGTAGTAGGCTTTGAGGCTTGGTCAAAAACAGCACACATTTTCCCATATTTACTTGTCACACATTTTTATGTCTTCAGCTTTACTCTTATATGTAGTACTTAGGGAACTTTAACTGATTACTTAGGGTGCATTGGTCACTGGTTCAACAAACAAGTTCCTCATCTGATTCGACGTACCTTTTTAGCATACCTTTCTTGTTATTCTCACGTTGTACTTAAAAAAAAGTTTGTCTGTAATGACTTTTCCAGGCATAAATGCCCTCCTATTTGGTGGGTGAAAATGTCAAGCTGGCCTGTTTTTAGACTGGAAAATAGCCTCAAGAGATGTTTCACTGTCTTGAGGTACTTATGTCAATAATATTTTCTATCTGGTAAAGAATATCTTTGCATTATTTTCATCTGACTAAATGTATCTGGCTCTATCAATTGCTGCATGCAACTTAATACTATTTTTTCTGATCTGGCCCTTAAAGGTAAACCTGCTGTAGTGTGATTCCAACAAAAGTGTTTTTTGAACCTACCATTATTTTTATCTGCACAATAGTATTGTGATGCACTTTCAAAAAAATGCAATTAATGTGCAGCTTAATCACCACTGTTTTTATTACTTTCTTGACTAGACCCTGGGTTCTCAAACTTACAAGCATGAAAGGTTTGCACTAGGGGCACAGGTGTGGTAGCAACATACTGTTGAAAATCACAATAGTTGCAAATAAAGTTTTTCATCCTTTTTTTGTGTTTGATTGTGAGGTTAGCTGAGATGCAAGTATCAATGACTAATGCCAAAAGAGATGCACCTAAAATAGTTCAAGAACCTCTGTTCTTGACTTAAAACAAGATAATTGGCAATTGCTTGAACTATTATAGTGATCAAATACATTGACAACACAGTTGAAACATAAAACAACAAATGAAGATTTTTGTTTTTTGCAGAGCGGCACTGTAGAGAAATTTACTTTATATATTTTTTTTTTTCAATAAGATCATATAAAAATGCAAACATAGGGAAAAAATCGTGTCTGAGGTAAAAAATAACTAGTTTTTTTGCACAAGTCAATGCATTAAAAACAAACTTGCTCATAAAACTTTAAATTTAAAGTTGTCAAATTTTTTATTGGTATGCGTATGCAAAGACATGCATTACCAAAGCAATTGCCAACTTTGACATGATTATGCTAAGTACTTCTAAAGCCGCATAAAAGTTCATAAAATTTGTTTTTAAACTTTTGGTCCTATCTAATGTCAACATCAATTTTCAAACAAATCTGCGAACCTTATTCGAGGACTTAGGTTGGAACAAATATGTTACAAACAATTTCTCAATGAATGCCTCTGTAGCACTGATTTGTTTAGCTTTTTTTCTTTTCAAAAGTTTTTAAGGGAACTAGTTACTTTTTGCCCCAACATTAAGAAAAAATTTTTTTACCCACTATATGTATGAGTCTGAGTGTGACTTAAGAAAGTACACAAGTTTTATTGAAAAAAAACTTTTCTAATTTTAATGGAGACAGCATATATATACAGCGTAGTACATTTGATGTTTGACTTAATTTTGTGCAAAATATCTTATTTTGAATCACTGAGTTGATCTGTTTTGCACCATTGTGCATCTCTGGTAGTTGATCCATATTTGGTTGCTGTAAAAGCTTTTAGACAATGCTTTGATAAGCTAGTTGCCCCACTTCTGAGAACATGTAAGAGTTAACTAGGGTGGCTTTCATGATTAGCGTAGTGGCTCACATGAACAAATATTTCTGATACATACTATTGGCAGAATTCACCCACATTGATATATCAACACCATCATTATATTGGCCAAGTGAAACTAGAAAAGTCTTGTGGAATTAATACATCAAAAATAGTACAGCTAGTGATTCAAACGAAATAAACCATTGGTTGTTGCATTATTGTTTCTTATGCTTGTGATTTTTAACTTATTGTTTCAGTATCTGTCTAATGTGGTGAAGCAGTTACAACAGGAATCATCACAAAAAACTGATGGTGTACATTGTATTCAATCTGACAGCATTACATCTCAACACTTCGTGTCTGTACTCGAGGCTGCGTTTATTCATGGCCTGAAGGTGGGAACTTTTAGTCCTTTAAAGTATTTGTCATGTCCAACTGTTTTTGATTCACTTTGTAAAAGGTGCTTGGTTTAGTGATGTACAAACTATTTTTTGTTGCTAAGAGCAGACTCATGAAAGTGTCATTTTTTAAACAACAGGTTTCTTAAGTTAATTCTCTTGACATGATATGTGATTGTATAATGTTGTTTTTAATAGTGAAAGCATATAATCTAAAAATTTTGTTGTTCCAAGTGAGGATTTTCAGTTGTTAATCCCTTTACTATCAAAAAAAATATTTTTCTGTTTAGGCAAAAGGCATATAGTAAGGAAAAACATGTTTAAATTATCATAAAACCTTGCATGTTTGTGAAATCAGTCTTTTGTGGAACAAGGAAGGATTCAGCATATAATAAGTAGAGAACTTTGGCCAAATAAGTATAGATCAGTGGTTCTCAAGCTTCTTACTGTGAACCCCTTTTACTGCACTACAAGTGTCTGTGAACCCCTTAGTTTTGTCAACATCTTTTTAATGATTGAGAAATTAGATTTGGTCACTTCTTTACATGAGTGCTTAACACTTCTGGTGCCGGATGCTTTTCCTTTCATCCACATTTTTGCACAGCTTTGCAATTCCATAACTCACCAGCCAATTGAGCTTTAGCAGTGGTTCCCAAACTGGGAGTAAATAACCCCAAGGGGTGATATGCGATTGTTCGGGAGGTAATGTGGAACCAACACAAATTTTGTTCTATATTATGAGCGATCACTGCGAAGTATTGTGGGCAATAAGACCTAATCGCTACCTTGATTTGGGTAATGGCTCGAAAAAGTTTGGGAACCACTGAGCTAGAGAGCTGTTCAAACCTTCAACAGATTTGAGAAATCTTCTAGTTTAGATTGAAAAAACTTTTTTTTGTTTTGAGTTTGCGGTTTTCTGTGGGTGAAGTCATAATGGGGACATGTTTTTGCCTTTTTGACCAATTTTACCTGGCCCTGGGTGCCATCCAAGAAGCCAGTTTTTAGGTCAAGTTTTTTTGGAATCCAGGCTATCATCTGAGACTTTGGAGCCTTTGATTGGCTTGCTACCATATCTGGGGCCAAAATTATGTCTCAAAAAACAAAAATTGGGTCAATTTCAAGTCCCACAAAGGCAGGGTTTTTTCAAGAAAAATGTTAGGTACCCAGTAGAGACCTGATTTCTCTTATTCTAGGGACCCGATTTTCTCGGATTATAAGGACCCGATCATCATTTTTTCTGATTCTAGGGACCCGAATCAGGTCCCTAAAACGCCTTTGAAAAAACCTGCACAAAGGTTATCCTGGGCAATTTGGCTAATGGCCATAACTCACCAGCTGATTGAGCTGTTCAAACCCTCTAAGACTCAGAAACTCTTGTAGTTTCGAAAAAAAAAATAAGTTTTGAAAGTTTTGGATATCTTGATTCTTGTTGATGTGGACGTGATAAGAGCCATTTTTTCGACTTGTGTTTTTATTGGAAACTAGGCTATAATATAGGTTTTTCGAGGGTTTGATTGACTTTTAGCACATCTGGTTCCAAAATTATCGCTAAAAGACCAAAAATTACTTAGGGGAATCCCCACTAATATCTAGGGAATTCCTATAAAATTTGGATTTTTTGGCCATAATTTTGGAGTCAGAAACGCTTGAGAGTCGATCAAGGGCTTTAAAGACTGGTTGTATGGCCTAGTTTTCAATAAAATTTTGATCCATGAAATCAGCTCATTGGATCGGTTGATGATGTCATCAAAAAATTATTAAATATCTTCCAATCATGACGTCATCGACCAAAAACCCCAAATACAAAACCGAAAAAATGTTTTTATTCTAAACAAGTTGAGTCTTTAGAGGATTTGAACAGCTCTCTAGCTCAATCGGCTCGCAAGTTATGGCGTTTGGGGCCTTCAACACTTTGAGAGCCGGCGTACGATATATTCGTACTTCGATTTCGGCCTAAAAAACAGCAGTTGTCGGTTGCCTTACCAACGCCCTAGCTCCTTTGCCGATTACACTAGAGAGCTGTTCAAGGGCTCAAACGGATCGGCCAGTCTAGTAGATTGCACTCGAAAAAAAATTTTTGGTTGGGGGTTGCGGATTTTTTGTGACTGATGTCATAAGTGAAGTAGTTTTGGGGTCATTTTGGCTCATGTTACCTGGCCTAGAGCCCAACCGCTAGGCCAAAGTGTTTCGCTGAAGTTTTCATTGGAAACTAGGCTTGAGTCTGAGCCTTTCGAGCCTTTGATTGACTTTCTAGCGTTTCTGGTTCAAAAGTTAGGATCTAAAATAAATTAATTAATTAACTAATTAGCTGATTAGTCAAATATTTTTACTAACTTACATCATAATTTTTGAACTCGAAACCCCAGCAGGTCATCCAAAGTATCAAAAGACTCGGATTGTAGCCTAATTTCCAGTAAAAACTTCAGAGAAATACTACCACCTAACGATTGGCACCCAGGGCCAGGCAAAGTGGGCCAAGGTGGCCTAAAAGTCCTCCACTTTTGACGTCACTCACAAAAAAAACCGCACTCCCCAAGCAAAAAATTGTTTTTTGAGTGCAGACTAGAAGACTTGCCGCGTCTTTTGACGCTTCGACCAGGTCCGTAACCCGAACAGGAGCGGAGATATTCCCGTGCAAACCGTTTAGGCTTTTTTTCCCGAAAATCCCCAAAAGCAGCCGGACGCCAAAGAGTTAACCAAAATTGCCAAGGTTACCCTTTGTGGAACTTGAATTTTCATCCAATATTTGGTTTTTGAGTCATAATTTTAGCCTCAGATATGCTAGAAAGCTAATCATGGGCTCTAAAGACTCAGATGATAGTCTAATTTCTAAAAAAACTTGAGTCAAAAAAATGTTTCATTGGGTTGGCACGCAGGGCCAGATAACATAGATATTTGGCAGGAACATATGTATACATGGGCCAGTACTCAATGTTTTGTACTGCCCCAGCAATAAGCAAATTTGAGGCTTCAGCATGCTGCCAATTGCCATCACTGAAATAAAATGAAGATTAGTTGACTTCCAACATGAACATGTCAGACTGCAGTTGTGGTGCAATTAAACATTTCTGGGTCACAGACCTCTTGTACATGCTAACAAAGGTTACAGACTCCTCAAGAAGAAAAGTTGCAGTATTTGAAATTAAGTCTCAGTCATTGTACTAGGAGGTAGAATGTCTGCAAAGTCTATATATAAACCCTTTTGAAATGTCAGAGCAAAGCCTGTTGACCTTTTATATCACATTCACTAACCCCAGTTTAAGAACCTGTGATCTAAAGGATCAAAGGCTTTGTGAAATCTCGAAGTTATACATTGTTGGTTGTTTAAAAGTCAGCATTCATCTGTTCAAGATGAAATCATTACTGTTGCTTGCTACACTGTGTTAAGATAATAATTTAATTTGCATTTTGCAGCCTGCATATTATGACAAAAGGAAACAGTCCAAGGAACTCCCCAAACCTCAGTTTTGGAACCTTGTACGTAAAATAAGTCATAAAGATGCATTGCATCAGGTATGTTTGGCTGTTTATATGCTTGGTCGCAGTTAGTGATGCAGTACACTAATTAATTTTTATATTATGTACACCTATCCCAAATCCTTTTCAGAAATAATTGGGCATAGTTTTATGAGCTTGTGACTTTTTGTCTTATGTACATGGTCTGGTCCACGAGAGTTGGTACATGCTAGTCATGATTTATTAAGATTTGAGGTTTGACCTTGGTGACCAATATGACATTTTGAGAGACTGCAAGTATTTTATCTATGTATACAGAGATGATTGTAAAGCAAGGTTTTGGTTATTTGGTGGTGGTCGTAAAGCGAGGTTGTACTGCATTTTGAAAGACCGTTGGAAAAATTAGGGAGTATGTTTCAGTCCCTCAAAACACCTTAAAAAACATTCTCCATGAATATGTCGCTGGTGGCTGGTGCTAAGGTTTGTTTTGATGGAATAATTTGTTCTTATTTGCAAATGCTGCCTTGATCTTATGCTTTGCTGCAATTAAATATTTTTTCTGCTTGCATGCACAAAACTAACATTAGCTTGTCTGCTTCATTATTGCTGGTTCACAAAAACATGGCAGAATTAAGAATAGAGTTAGGAGAGGGTTTTACAGTGTTTGGTTCTGTATGTAAGTTTTAGCGCATTTGTATTGCTGCAACCTCTCCGGTGATGTTGGGTTGATTGTGTGATTCACCATGAACGGGATGTGCGCAAAGAACAAAAATACATGTATGTGGCGCGAACAAGCAATAATAGAGTGATCTGGTCAGGTGATCTCTATTGTTGCTTGCTGCCACGGTGTGAAGCTTTGCGCACATGCCGTTCGGGATTTCCGATCACAACAAAATGGGGCTGTGACCAGGATGTGGAGATCGTGCCGAGTTCAGCCTTCACACAAAAAACGTGCGATCAGTGTGGTTCATTGTAAAAAGGAGGGGATGTTGTTGCAACCTCTCCGGTGGTGTGGCGTTGATTGTGTGATTCACCATGAATGGGATGTGTGCGAAGAACAAAAATACATGTATGTGGCACGAACAAGCAATAATAGAGTGATCTCGTCGGGTGATCTCTATTGTTGCTTGCTGCCATGGTGCGAAGCTTTGCGCACATGCCGATCGCAACAGCATCCCACCTAGACTTTGGCATGGGTCTGACTTGCATGTAAGTTGAAATTGAAGTGAACTAAAATGTGTGCAAGTTTTCAGACAAATGTTAGAGTAATTGAGCAATATATTTGAAAATTTAAACTTATCCCATGTGCTTACCGTGAAGAGACTGTAACATATCATTAACACCTTCACTGCCAGTGTATGAAACATTCATACTTCGAGCTCCCGCATTAGCCACTATTTTCATGCTTCTTTGCAACTCCTTAACTTACCAGGTGATTGAGCTAGAGAGCTGTTCAAACCCTCAACATACCTAGAATGTTTTTATCATTGAGACTAGAATACTCTTCATACTCTTCTTGTTCTTCTATGTCAAAAACTTTTTGGGTTTTAGGTTTCGTTTTTTTTTGTGGGGTAGGTTTTAAGCCATTTTGGCTCAGGTAACATGATCCTGCTTGATCGAATTTTTTGATTCAAGTTTTGATTGTAAACTAGGCTATAATTCGAGTCTTTTTAACCTTTGATCGGCTTTCTAGCATTTCTGGTTCAAAAGTTATGACCTAAAAACAACAAATAGGGGATTGATTTGGGTTGCGACACACTATTTGTGGACCCCTGACATACTAGTTCACTTTGTAATTGAGAAAGGCCTAGTTTTTGGTTGTCTATGCAGTGAAGCTTTTCAGGGAATGTAGTTGCACAAGGAATTACCTATTTTGCTATAAATACATTTTGAACCACTTTTGATTTAACATCCTTGAGCGGCCATAAAATGTTATTAATTATTTTAAATACTGGTGAAAAAATGTTTCTTCATTAATTGCAAAACAAGTTATACTTTGGCAGCATAAATATAATGATAGTTTTTTTTACCATGTGGATTCATGTTGTTTAAAGTTTGTATGCATATCTGTGGATGCAATGTATTTGCCCATTGAAAAATTGAGTGCCATCGGTTGTAGAAATTCCCAGTGTCATTAACATTGTGTTTTTATTGTATCAGTGTAGCTGGGTTCCATTGCCAACATGTGGGCTTTATAAACCACATGCACATGCTTTAGTAGATAATAATTTTTTCATTCCATTGTATGTTTGACTTCGCTATAAAGAATTGTCATCGTTTTTGACAACATTTTCCATGTTTTGACATGTGAGATTTATTGGTTTACTTGCTTATGCTGTAATAGTGTTTCCAAACAGGCGTGCGTGAAACTAAAAACATGGTTAATGTTACAAACATTGTGGATGAGGAGTCACTATTTTTCATTGCTTAGGAAGTGATTTACTAAAAGGTTTTTAATATGAAAGATCTTGTGATATATTAAGGTTTATCCAAAGAAATAAGTTACTTTTATAATGTGTATGTTTTTGGCAGACTCGTACTCTCAATATGATAAAAAGTCATGTTGGACAATGCAGAGCTTGGTTACGTCTCACAATAAATGATTATGCACTGTTTTCTTACTTAACTTCCTTGCTGTCAACATCAGAGCACAGAGCAATTCTTAACAAATATTATGATTCCTTTGCGTTGTTCCGCGACATGGAGCAGGTAACTATATCATTAATATTCACTATCTCACTATTTTTAATGATGTATCAGTTTTGAATGCATTAGTGACCTAAGTGAAATTTCTTTGTCAATGTATAGCTTAATAATATTGAATGGGATCTCCTGAATGTGCAGGCTGATATATTTCTGAGGTATTTGCAAGGAGCAGAAAGCTTGGAATTCGATCTTGCATGTAACTCTTCAGTTTTAAATTCATGGATAAAAACACCACTTGAACTGGCTGGAATCATTGTTCCTGCTGCTGGCAAGAGGTATGTTTGTGACGAGGTGAATGAGCATACGTCAAGAATTGGCGCAGGTTTTGTTACTGGGAAGAACTGAATTTTTTTGTTTGTTTAATAAAAGTTCCGAATTTCTTGTACAGTTTACTTAGTCCAATTGTCCGTTCTATCAGGCGGTTGTCTCGAACTGTCGTGTTACACCTAGTGCCTGTAAGGTGTGAAAAAATCGGTCTCTTTGACGGTTAGCAGCATGCCTCGCAGAGGTCGAAAGGAAAAGACCCAACTGTTTGTCTCTCAAGTATTTAACGTCATTTTTTGTATGCGAGACGTTATCCCATTTCTCTCTAACATCAGTTTTAGAACAAAATGCAAACATTTTCCAAATAAAAAGTGCGAGTTGTTGCGGAACTACGTAAATTTTGAGTTGTCATGGGAAAATTTATTTTTTCATGTGTTACCAGTTGTCATGCAAAATTGTTTTTGTGTGTGTTAACTCACAAAGAAGCGTATCTACACGCGAAAGCACTTTTATGACAAACATACATTTTGTGTGTATTTCACCGGGACATATCACTTCCGTAATTTTAAGACCATCGCATTACCTAGAGCACGGAACCCGTCAATTACTGTAGATAGACTGTTCGAGTAACGCAAGCAATATGTATATAGGCGAGACAACACCCAGCGACCATTCCTCACGTTTTCTCGTAGGCATTCATTCAATATGGTCCTTAAACATATAATAGCGCGCAACAATTGCTGGTTTCGCTGTAGCGTCAATGTTTCCATTGTTAATGCTTGATCCAGTTACCCGATGCGCCCTGAGATACACTACACATCGCGTTCCCCAGGTTGTGCTCTGGCACCACAGCTCGCTAGCTCACTGTGCAGGGATCAACACGAGCTATATGCATCGAGCGATGTTAGTGGAAAGAACTATGTTACTTCTGCAGGCGTGAGCACAAAAAATTATTCTCTTCATAATTCTTTGATAATGTGTACAACTTTAAGGAATGCTTGTGGCATACGATATTTGCAAACATCATGTGGAGTTGCGATAGAAGGTACACAGAATAAGGGGCTGAGAAATGTCGGCGCAGAATAGCTTAAATCAACTAACACATTTGCGGAAGCAAAAGGAACATCATGGTCAGTTGCTATGTATCGGCGAAATGCAAATATGAATTTTCGTTATCTGATTATTTCAAATAGAAGAGGTCGTGTTATTGCAGGAAATTTCTTCTGTTTTGCTAATGTCATTCGTCGGTTTATTGTATTGTTTAATATAATTGCAAACCATGGGGCTTTACAATTTCATATGAACAATTAAACAATGTTTGGTATTGCACATGGATCAATGAACGCGGTCATTATAGGTTGTCCAACAATTAGAGGCTGTGACAAACTGGAAGTGATAATTTAGTGTTAGGTTGTCGTTACTTTTGTTAATATTTTTCAGCTAGCTGTCCATTCTGCCATTATTTTTATTGCACAGATAATAAAATAAATTCATTCTTGATGTAAACAGTTTGTCTTTATTCTTGCAGTGGCACCTTTATTCCATTTCGTGTGCGTTTGAACAACGGTCATATACCGTCTAATTCTCTTTGTTCTGCATCATCGCATTTGACAGAATGCTTAGAACTGCTTTAGTGGTCAATCCTGACTCTAATAAAACCAAAAACTCAATTTACGGATGACCCTTGTTCTAACGTATTTTTCAGGCTGTTTTGGTTTTTGAAGGGCAAAGGGCAACTGCAGCCGACAGCTTTGTCAATGCTGAAGTTTCCTGCAAAATTTTAGATTTCGAAAAAAAATTTTCATACCTAATTGAGATTGACGTCTGGTTCTAAATCGGCAGCTTGCAACTAGAGCTCGACCGATACATCGCTATGCCGATGTATCCTATTGGAAAAACGCTATTATTTTGCATAGAGTGTTCGGAAGCCTAAGTTGTTACTCCCACCTCTGATTTATTAACTCTAAAATTCCTAAACTACAGCTTAAAATTGGTAAATTTTGACAGTAGTAACGCAAACATTTCCGTGTGTGTGTTCGGTTATGAGCTATTCTCGTTATACAGTACTCGTGAGTTTGTTAAATGTGCATCGGAACGTCTTTTAACTGTGGTTTGAGTAAATATATCGGCATCGGTTATCGCCAACGAACAAGGAAGAATATCGTATCGGCCCGAGAAAGTTTTACCAGTCGAGTTCTGCTCGCAACAAAATTCAGTTTAAGAATACTGCAGTTACTGTTGTAGTTGAAAAGAACAAATCGGTGCACAAAATCACCGAAGTTGGGAGCTAAGTAGGCTGTCTGTGTAATTGTGGCGATTCAAAACTTTATTTTCTATTAGCATGACCATTTTAGCTTCCGGTCATCATCAGATGTAAATCCGAAGCAGTTTGCTACTGAGTAACCTGTCGCATAAAGGAAACAGCACTTGCTTGGCATCATTAACACAATTTCACTATTAACTGCTGCATGGCATCACTAGCACAACAGCGGCTATGCTAGATTGTTTACCACTGCACGATATCGTTGACACAAAGTTTGGTTTACTACCAACGAATGACATAACTCAAATACTACGGTTGTTACTGACTACTGCAATAAGTTTATTTTTTTGGTCATAGATCCATTTTTTTCAAGTAAGCGAAAAAAATTAAGTCAATTCGGTCATAATGTCTGAAAAAGTAGGCTAGTGAAAACTGCTACGGCGAGCTTTAATGCTATTCCGGGACAAATGACCGAAATGTCTCAACGAAAACAAACAGCTTTGCTACTGCATGTCATCACTAACACGACTACCGTGTACTATTAACCACTGACCAGGTCAGTAAGCTGAAGTTGCATTGCAGTGTACTGGTGACGTAGTTTGATAAAGCCAACAGTTATCTTACCCTTTTTCATGGTGGCAACAACTTGAGTGGCTCTCGTGTCGCTGTGTCTGTGGATTGCCAACTTGTATTCGCAAAAGTCGTACATTGACATTTTCAACCGCTTAACTTCCTTTCAAAATTCATGTCTGTTTAGACTTGGGAGTTAAACAAATACTATGGAGTTTATTACAATACGCTGAGAAACCGTTATGGCAGAGCGGATCGATAAAAAAGACCTGCCTCGACGTGGTTCAATTCATCAAAACTTTTCCACATGCAGTGCATCAAACGCTTATTTTATTTTGCAGACCACTTTGTTTTTGTTCCGTTTTGCTTTGTATAATCTTTGCGCGTTATTTGAATTAGGCAGCGCGTTGTTTTGCATTTCAGTTGCTAATAACGTGCCAAGCGGTTTAACGCGTGTACGACGCAGTATGGACACCTTTCTAGAGAAAGTTGAAAGCCTGTGAAATTGAACTCTCAGTAAAAGGGCAGCTGTCCTCGATTAACTGCAAACAATGCCACGGGACTGCTGGGAATGTGCTTCACCTACTGTTGGGAATTTTTCAGATTGAGGACACTTTGTTGTGAAATGGTGTCACGAGAGTCATATTGCTGTACATTCACTTTCGTATCTACTTTTATTGTTCTTAAGGCACTAAAGAAGTTTATATGTAAAGCAGTTAATGAAATAGATCGTGGATGCTTGACTTGTGCTAATATTCGAAACAGGTTCAGCGTAACGTTTTGAACAGGCGATAGGTTAGCACTTTCTTTCTAGCACTTCCTGTGCGGATCCACCAACTACGAGCAAACATGTGACAAAAATTCGTAACGATGGTTTTATTTGCTGGAAAAAATTAGTTTCCTGAGTGTAGAAAATGTTTGCATCAAAAGCTTCAGGTAGTACGAAGGTTATTAAGGTTTGTATATGAAAATAATTTAATTTGTGGAGGGTATCGCATTTACGTTTTGTTTAAAAACTGAATTTTTAAGTATGTCGATGTTGAGCTTGGCTGAAGTTGCAGATAAAATTTAAGGATAAATGTTTACCGTATCTATATTAACCTCTTGTAAAAGATATCAAACTTTGAAACTTTGTTTTTTACCAGGCAGCTGCAAGACATTTTGATGAGTCAACCTAGTGGTAACTTGCATACACTTGAGCAACAAGCCAGACTGAGTGAAAGATTGGTTGGATCATCATCAGGAAGTAGTCGCCGTGGAAGCTTGTTAGCAACTCCTCTATCCCTTTCACCTGCTTTAAGGTTGACGAAACAACTTGTATTCTTTTTGCATTACACACTGTGCAGATATTACAAGTTTTTCACAGCAGTATTTGCCTTCCACTCGATTTAGGCTCACATTTACAAAGCAAAAATGTGCTAATCGTTGGGAAAAGGCTTGCAAAACACATGGTACGCAGTAAGCACTCATCGTAGGAAGAATGGCACCTGCTGTCCACTTGTTTGTGTATGACCTTGGATATATTAACTGGAGATATCTTGATTCGCTAAAACATCACAAGCCGGCACGTTAGTTGTATAAAAGAATTCTGTACATATCAGAACCTTGATAGCAGTTACACTTTGCAACTGAAGTCAGTAGTATAAACGTCGGTTATGCAAGTTTTGCATTTCATCTTAAATCCCCATGTTAAACATTTTGCATGCAAGTGGTTGGTTGCCTTACCTTATATCAAACAAGATGCGGCTTGCTCTTCTGTCAAGGTGTGGTGAACGCGCATGGATTCTCGTCAGAACCGAGATTTGTTTTGCCGCTAATTTTGGAATTTTTTGCCAATATAGAAATGCACTACTGGCCTGTGAATTGTACACATTTCAGTGCATTAACGTTCTGCTGGCCTGTGAATTGTACACATTTGAGTGCATTAACGTTCTGCTGGCCTGTGAATTGTACACATTTCAGTGCAATAACGTTAATTTAAAAATAACGTTTTCGTATGGGATCAGACGATAGTGCAACATTGTGTGGAGTGGACCTACCTTAACGAAAACCAATGTCAGTTTTAAGATCAAGACAGACCTTTGCAATCGCTTGCTGCGGTTTCTGTAGTACTGATTTATTGATTAATTAAGACTTGGTTCTTGTTTGTCTTGTAAAACATTGATTTTCTATCCAGTCGTTAAGTTTGTAACATGCGCTTGGGGTCATGTCAAGTTATTTCATCCAAAGCTACTTAAACCTTTTCTGTTGTGACGAAGCAGTCTTGTTTGTATTGAGCAGTATCGAAAAGAATCACTTTCTTACTGTTCCTGAGAAATTGTTCAAGGTGCATTTTTACAGCATTTCTTGTTGTTATGCAAGTACAGTTTTAGTAAAAATTGTTTCTCAATCTGTTCACTGCGAAATTGCAAGATTCATTTTTTGTCTAAGTGGATCGTTTTATTTTATGCAGCATGCCACATCAACATTGCTTAAAGATTATGGATGAAAACAGTAATCTTTTAAGAGAACAACAGTGGCACGCCAAATGTTTATGAATATTCTTTATTTTAATTTTACTGTAGCGTTTAATTCGTCAATCGAACATTTCGACGAAATATTTTTGAAGGACAATAAATACCCTTTAAAAAATTTTAAAATTAGTTTTTTACATACGTTGTTTGCTATCTGCTTATGATGACGTACCAACAGTAACAACTACAGGAAGTTATTTGTCTTTTGTCGGCCAAGACCAATTCTCCAAAGCAGAAAATATGGAGTAATATACAACACGCTCAAATGGCATAGGACAGTGGTTCTTAACCGGGGGGCGTCAAGAAATTTCTAGGGCGGCGCGAACCCTTACATGCTCTACAACATAGAAAATATTTGAACGGGAATGTGTCCCTTTTAAACGTTACGCCAGTGCTGATTTTACGCCGCTATGTGTTATTTGGTTTAGTTCCGGCAGAGATGGAAGCCAAGGTTAAGTATCTTGAAATGTTGCAGGCCGAATTCGAGTCTGCATGCAACATTCAGGGGCGCAACTAGGGGCACTTTTTAGTCGGCATGCCAAGTCCCTTTAACAATAACATCTGTGCCATTGTCGCATTTGACAGAGCTCCACGCAGCGTGTGATCCCGCTTTGGCTTTCTGTAATTCGACGAGCTTTCTGCAATGTGGCCGTGCGCCTGCATGGTACTGTTGCAACCTCTCCGGTGGTGTTGCGTTGATTGTGTGATTCACTACGAACGGGATGTGCGCGAAGAACAAAAATACATGTCTGTGGCGCGAACAAGCAATAATAGAGCGATCTCGTCGGGTGATCTCTATTGTTGCTTGCTGCCACGGTGCGAAGCTTTGTGCACATGCCGCTCGGGATTTCCGATCGCAACAGTACTAATTTTCTACAGTACTCCCGCCATGTTCTTCTGTGATGCGACAATGTATATTCATGAAGATTCAACTGCACTTGAGCCACACTATTGTTGAATGTG
>JGI24159J19872_10001681_pt1 | contig 24949 bp, 14 predicted proteins | sample Ectturendosymbi4_FD_19872 | JGI IMG/M metagenome (IMG submission 19872)
TCGTCCCTATCCCTGTGCAAGAAATGGTTTAATTAAAGATTATCCAAAAAAATCACCCCAATGAATGTTTCTGTGTCGGGAACCATCGATCAAAAAACGTACCTGAAAAAAATTAAGAGGGCTTCAGCCCCCTTAGCCCCCCCTGGATCCGCCCCTCTTGGTTACGGGTCTGGGGCAAAGGCGTGACCGCGATGTCCCCGACACGCTTACCGCAAGTGCGCAGTTCGTTCCTCTGCCTGCTGAGGCAGGTTGGGAAACTTTAGCGGATTGTTGTACTCCTGGTCTTTATTGCGTAACAATAACACGGCAATAAATCTTCAAATATTCACTTCAAGTTGCGGTAGCAGATGTTTTTCCGCATGTGACCAGGGCTCCCACTGAGGGTTTTTCCACCCAGATCTGCTTTTTAAGTCGACCTGTGTGTCTATAGGTTTAATTACGAAAAATCGCGTGTAATCTGTGTTTTTTGAAGTGATAAATGTGGTAATTGCGTTATGCCCGCCGGCTAATTGTTATGATTGCTTTCCCGCTGCGCCGAATGCAATCCCTTATTACGCGCAACGACCTGCTTTGAGCGATTACGATAGCAAGCCTGTACTTCAATGTGTTGAAGGTTCATTTTGGTTACTTGCTGCATCCGCTTGCGGACGGTACTGCGCAGAGCTGCTTATTTCTTTGCTTGGAAGTTTGTACTTCGTTTTTAATCATGTTAAAGCTAATTAAACTTGCCACAATAAACTCATCAGTAAGTTCAATTTGTTCAATAATATAAAGATAATTTTACATTACAGTGTTTGCGTGCGCACGCCAGGTGAGAAAGTATCGGATGAAGCAGAACGTGTTCAATCGATTTCATATTCTCATATACTATCATTGTCAGGGACAGTGGTGTGTTTAAGGGAAGGCAAGCGAGGCACGTGCCTCAGGGCCCCTTTGCAACTGTAATGTGTAAAGTACCTTGCTTTCAAAGGGGCCCAAAGTAACTAACGCATAATCACTGTTCTTTCGAAGGGCCCCCTAACTTCATTGATTTCTAGTGCTTCATATTTCAATTTGGGGGATCGAAGCTTTCTCTGGGCGGCTAAGTAGTGACGGGACTGAATTTTGGGCCTCCTGTGGCAGTGTGCCCCCCCCGATTGGGGGTATGGAGTGCGGCTGGTACGGCTCTGGGTGTGGACGCAGCCAAAACTCAACTGGAATTAATTGAATTCCAATAAAATGTAGCAGTGAAAGAAATATTTTTTGATGGAATACCTGAGAACTTCTTGTCAAAGGAAAGTATCTCAAATTTTTTCCACTCCTCGCAAATAGTCAGTGGAAATTCTTACGGTGTTTGGGTCTACCTGCTGCTGCTGGAGGGGCGAATTGTCCCCTCCTGCAAGCTACAGTAAATGTAAAATTCGGGCACCCACTTGGCTTAAGTTTTAGAGAATTCTTTTGGTTTTCAGTAGTTTTTTGCGTTTTTCGCAGCATTCGTTTGTGATTTAGGTTTTAGTAGAGCCATCGATATACGGATTCACCGACATTTCTCAGGGTTTTTCTGAGTGTTGCTAGCAACCCCCTACAGTGGGCAGTGGACCTTTTTCAGCTAGATTTTTCCTCCTGGCCTAAACATCTAGTTACGCCACTGACTGTTGACAGTCCGCACTGTCAAAAAAGCTCATAAAGAACAAGTGTCGCATCTGTATCACGAATAAAATCTTGACCATTACATTCTATTCACTGTCACTACCTTGGGAGAAAAGTTTAGGTAACTGTCAAGAAGCACAAAATGCCATTGCTCTCACCAGCAGAACAATAAATAACGCTGACAGCGGTTGTTAATATCTATATCCATTTACCGGATTTTGTATATCGATATACAGTATAATCGTACTAAATTCTCATATTACGTTTTTTGTTAGAAAAATCCAAGACATGTCACGTTTGCATGATTTTATGGGAGTGACGGGACCTCGAAAAATTGACATTTGCAACTGGACCAAATTTTCCCAAACTTGTCCGAAAAATACTCCGAAAAAATTACCTCAAAAAAAACAAACGACTGCGTTTCTTTTCATGTTGGGCGCATTTTTTCAAATCGAAGCACTTCAAGCACCATTTTTGGCCAAATTTCCCCTAACTTGCTCGAAAAGAACTAAATAAGAACATGACCTCAAAGAAAACATCTGCGCTTTGATTTTGAGTGCCATTTTTGTAACATCAAAGCGGTTTTGCGAAGGTATTCACACATTTTGCCCAAATTTCCACAGATTTTGCCCGGATTTTAAGTGACTTTGCCCAGATTTTCGCTAAATAAAAAGTTTTGGGGTTGCGCTTCCACCCCCGTCTCCTACACCAGCGCCACAGACCATAAGAAAAATTCGCACCTGCATGACCACAACCTACAGGGCAGCAAACTGAACAACTGCCCTCCCGTAAATCATTTGGTCAAACCTTTTACGTTTGACAAAGCGATGTCTAACGTTTAATGCCGCATCTCAACCATGGTTCTCTATGAGTTGCATTTTTACGCACTTTCGACTTGTTTGGCGTGCAAGCCGTCTCCGTTATTGCCAAAAATCCTACAGGCAAACTTGCTGTCAAGCTGCAGATGTTCACCGTTTTTGGAACTTATTTTTTGAGCAAGATCAATGGCATGCATTATTATTAAGGCCAATAATTGCGGAAGACTAGGGCATATTCATGGTGGTGGTGTCGGTAACAGACCTGTACATACGAGATCACATTCAAAACAGATTACGTTCATACCAGACCACGTCCATATCAGACAAGACACATCACATAACAAAGACCCAATTGATGGGGGGTACAAGAGGTTATTGCCCAGGGTTCTCGTTTCAATGGACCCCTAGTAGGGTAAGCGTTGGCGGTGCGAAACCAATAATCACAACCTTGCCAAAGCGCAAAAACGGTTTTTGGCAACGTAGTTTTTTCCTACAGTCCTACTGTTGATTTATGTAGGAGTGAACTCTTGATGTCCTGTAGGTGTTCTAAATATCCCTGGGTACAACAAACAGACCTGCCTAACTCTTAATCTCCCGATACGCAGTGAGGTCAACGCCTCTTTAATCAGAAGTGAACACGGCAAGCCTAGTCACACTGTCTCCAAACAACACACGGTCTACTAACACAGGCGCTGAGAAAGCACAAAACAACACAACATGCTACGCAAACGACACATGCAATGCTGTAAAGGCGAACAAACTGAAACCGGTGGGAACCCTTACCAAAAAGTATGACACTGTATCTAACCCATGCAAACAAAGCCACGCCACTTAACATCCCGCCTAAACCTCCGTTGTCCTACAGCTACAGGTCATTTTGCTCAAATCCCGGAAGCCCAATGTGGCCACAAGTTGGCCTACGAGAGAAAACAAGCTACAGCCATGCAAATTCGTAACAGGCACTCTAGAAAATGCATTGGATTTTTCGCGCTGGGACATAAGTTAATTTAAGGCCTGTGAAATTACTGGTGATGAAAAACATGCTTTTTAGACATAATGTTCACGACAATGCAATGGTTTCCAGTAGTTGAAAGTGTTGCGATCGGAAAGCCCGAGCGGCAAGTGCGCAAAGCTTCACACTGTGGCATCAAGCAACAATGCAGATCACCCGACGAGATCACTCTATTATTGCTTGTTCGCGCCACATACATATGGGTGTTGTTCTTCGCGTACATCCCGTTCGTGGTGAATCGTGCATTCAACGTAACGCTAACCGAGAGGTTGCAATAAAGGCAATACAAAGAGGGGATTTTATAAATGACATGTTGAAAAGTGTATGGTCTGTGGTTAAGGTCACACAAATCAGTGGAGCATTGAGTTAGCAATTCATCACAATTATACGAAGAACTTTGTGGTGATGGAAAGCATAGAGGACTGGCGAACCCGCGGCTCTGACGTAATTACCGTAAGTCCCACTAAATAACATGCATAACGAAAAATGGCTTGTAAAGTTCAGCCATTCTCATATTGGTGCGTGATCCTTACAATAAATCTAGCTTAGCAACGGTATGTGTGTGAGTGAGGAAGTGATGGGGTGATGCTCATGTGTGTGATGTAGCTCACAACAAGAATATGGCTCTTGGTCTCTGACTGGTTGGCCACCCGTGGCATAGAGCATCTGAAAACATTTATATATATTTACGAAACCTGCAAGAGCCACTCTGCAACAAATTACCGCCAAATGCTACATTTCTTATAAACAGCACAGTAATGTCGCGAATCTTAAACAAGATACGAAAAGTCGTGGGAGACTCTGAAATTCAAAATCAGATTCCTCGGCTCTTGTGTGGCTCAGATCTCCAACCAGATCCACCAGGCGACTCTTGTTTTCATTTAAACGAAAAGTAAGCTGTGCATAACCGTGTGCGTTGTGCTAACGCAAAAATGCTTTTAATTTTCTATTTGACAGCTATAAACGAGCTTTTGAGGTGGTTAGTTTTGAGTGTCAACAATTTAAATGTGATTGTCTTTGCGTGGTTGATTCAATTACCAGTGTTTTAGAAACAACGGATATTAATCACTGTGCGCTCGTTTATACGTAATTGATTGGAAACGCAACGACAAATACGTGGACAAAATACTTTGCACCTGCCAGTAATTCTGTCCTATAGTCGACAAGTTATCAAACATTGTTAGGTTGCTAGCACCCCTCCGAAAGAAATTTTTAGCCCGTTGCGACCCTGATTCGTTTCCTCAACATCGCTTCAGATGATGTTAACTTTAATACAAAGGGCAGTGAAGACTTGCCTACATACTTTAATAAAAATAGACGCGAAATTTTTTTGTAAATTTTAATTGCAAGCGAAAAGCAATATTCGAAAGCAAACCACTAATAACTTCGGTGCAAAATGCGTACTGTTGCAGGACGAGACAACGACGTAACAGCAATACAACTTTCAAAACAAAATGTAGTTGGATATCTCATAAAACAATACATAGGAATATCAGCGCAAATGGTATACATTCCAGTCACAGTGTAACGAATCACCCCCGTGTACTCAGAATAACAAAAGATAATAGGGTCATCAATGTCGAAGAAGATGCTAATAATGCTGGAGACGCTTAATCCGAAGGTTGTGGCCTGTCTCGTAAAGAATCAAGTTGCGAACGATATTTGCCATTTACCAGATTATGCTGCGGTAAGCACTATAATGCATGCAGTTGCATAACATCGCGGGAACGCGGGAAAACTTATTCAGCGTGTTTCTGTTGGCGTGGGAGTCTACCATAAGTCAGAAGCTGTTTTGATCACGACAAGTGAAATAAGATATTTTTACAAGTCAAAGATGCGCACCGAAGGACACTTTTTGACGACCCTGAGTATGCAGGCGAAAGAGAGAATGCATGTCTTGCCAAGAAACACAAACGTTGTCTCCGGCGAGCCAGCACCTCCAGCAGGACTTCTTGTTCGCTTCTAACTCACAACAAACATTGATCGCCCTCGCGGGCGCTTTAAGAGCGCTTTGTGTAGCTGCATTGTAAACACACAGTTGAATCTCTCAAATGTCGAGGTACCTCAAGCTATAGTACAAAAAATTAGTAATCTCGAAGGGGCTTTTTGCGTAGAAGCAAGTTCAAATGCACAGCTTCTGTTGGACGGCAGTACGTCACGCAATGAGCTGGACGGTTGTGCTGGCGACTTCTTCGTCTCTCACTTCAGACACGCTTTTTTCGTCTATAGAGGGTTCAACGGAAAAGCGATTCTGCATAAAAAAGTGTCTGCTGTCATAGAGCGAAGCAACAGTCTTAAACATTTCTGTACGAAATGGTTGCTGTAGTTTGCATGCACATCACAGTCGAATTTTTAGAATTTTGAAAGATCAGCAAATCAGTTGCCTAGGTTTTATTTTATTCATAAAAAAATCTACACAGTAGAATTGATTTGACAAAATTTTACGTAAAATCGGCTGCACTACGTAAGAGGTTAGCGCGGAGAGGACTTTATAGAAAATGACGCTTCGCAAACAGTTTTTACAAATTTTCTTCCGTTAACAGTTTTTTTTACAAATTTTCTTCTTTCCGAGTGACGAAGTGTGCATGTTTCCTAATCAACATGTCACGTTCAAGCAAGCCTCGCACGAACATGTACTTTGCTATGGTATCAGGACAATTGCCAAGCGCACGATTGCCAACCGGACAGTGGCCTCTGTGAAGCGAAGTTATAAATGGTGTCTTTAGTCAGTACACCCATCCTTTTAGCGTGTATACCAAAGCTGCACAACTATTCTATGTTCTGTCTTACCAGGTCCGTAACTTAGGCTTCTAAAAGCTACCGCTGCAGTGTTTATAACAAACAAAGGCTCAGTAGTCGGAGCTAAAAATGGCAGACAAATATTTAAACAGTAGATCTGGTTTTAAAAACTGTATGACAGTTTTTTTTGCAAGGCAAAGGCAGTTGTTCGGTTGTTAGTTGATCCAGTCAGCAACTGTCCAATTGGCAATTGTTCAGCAGTTCTGCATTTGGCAGTTGTCTGCTTGGCAATTGTCTTAGAACCTTTCGCTATACACTAGTGGTTCCCAACGGGTGGGTCGCGACTCCGAAGTGGGTCGCGGAGGAGTGGCTGCGGGGTCGCGAACAATAACTCAATAGTTTGCTGAAGGCTCGAATTGCTTGAACGGCGCACAGCATTTACAGTTGTAGGTAATGGCTGGGGCAGAGTGCTTGTGAAATAATTGCGAATGGGGTTGCGAGATCAAAAACGCTGGGAAACACTGCTATGTAAAAATGTACGAAACATGCTCTTTAAACACATGATCTTAATGTTAGTCATGCGAGAGCAACAACAAACACGACTTTATTGATGTCGGGTGTTCGACCTGACAGAGTGTTTCAAGCGTATGAACCATTCGGTTGTCGGAATAACCTGTTATCGAATGGCGGCCAATAAAGGTATAGGCAGCTGTCGTTCATAAATTTTCCAGGAAGACGCTTTTTAACCATTAGGTCATTACTGAAATGATGATTGTCGAATCGTAATCTGGATGGCGGTCTGGCGTGTTGGTCATGTATGTAAAGTTTGGAAAATGCTTGTTTGCAAATTAAAGCGACTTCGGCATTTTTCAGCTCACACTAGAATGCAAAAAGCCCCATCGCACGTTTTCATCAATGGCGCGCCGTCGCTTCACCATTTCATTATATAAATAGGCACGAGCCCAAAAAGCAAAAATAGGTATCGCAGATCACACATGACACTACACCAGCGAAAAGCAAAAACCATGAGCTTTGTCTAATTTTTGTTTGACTATAAATTTACGCCGCATTGTCGTTTAGTGTTTTCCTTTGTCGCAAAAATACCTAAATCCAAACCGAAGCAAATTTGCAAATAGATTGACCGTCTTCTGTTTCGAATTCATATTGCTCAATTTTCGAAAACTCTTCCATCTCGCGGACCTTCAAGTCATATTACAGTCAGTAAGTTGGTTTGGGTCAAAAAATAGGGTGAAGAAAAAAAACAGGTAGGAGGAATAATAATGCAAATTTAAGTCATTTTTTACTCTAAGAAATGTTTCATGTTTACGGTTCTTATCAAGTAATGTGAAAAGCATTGCGGTATTAACTGTATGTCTACTTTTGGGCCACCTGTAGTTATTTCTTGCGGAGACCCGAATACTCTATGAAACAATAGAGGCCTGCACATGAACGAAATATACAAGTCTTTTATTCACGTCAATGCACGTGCTAAGTTTTAGATTTAGCAGAAAATTCCGTTGACAGTGTGGATTATTACATCATAGAAGACAGTACTGGAATTACCAAGTTAAGCCTAGAGGTGCATGTCAGACTACAGTTGTGGTGCAATAAAGGTGAATAATGGCCCAAATGGGCGGATAAAAACTAGCGGATTTTGGTTTATGGACCTCCCTAAAAGACATTCAATGGATTCCTAAGGGGTTTACGCATCCCAGGTTAATAGCCCGTGATACAGTTACTTTTACAAGAATTTCTCTACACCGCAGAAGACCTTATGATATTTATTGTTACAGACTTTATCTTGTCGTGCACATTTCGCGGTCCCATCACTAACCGACTGCTGAGAAACAGTTTGACGGCGATTGACCAGCGGTAAAACTTTTGTTGCTAGTTGACCTTCCCTTGTTGTTCGCGGAGTCGGTGAAGATTTTGCAGAGGAGGGGACCGTTCTCACAACCGTCGCGTACGTTGTTTCGCTGCTTGGCGGCTCCTGAAACGATTTAAAAAATAATAAAAATCTTGTTTAACGCTATCACAGCCTAAAGCAAAAAAACGTCAGCTTCTTTGCAAGATTGGTTCAAATTAGGGCAAAAACCGTAGAGTTGTATAAATAAAGTATTGATCTGGGCATCGGTTTTAGTTTTAATACGATTTTTGCACAATAAGTTTTACTCTGTTCTACGGTTAAATCCAGTTTGCCGGTTATTCGCTTGCAACTTTATACACACTACTGGATTGTGAAGGGCCTGAAAACTAAAATCATTCAAAACACATCAACGAGCTGGTGATTTAACCAAACGGAATAGAAACTTTGAGTGTCACATAGACCACGTGCCTTTACTGGGTTCGATACAAACGTAACATTGCAAGAAATATTCTAGTCCTTACAGCAGCGTTGTTGGCGTTCGGAAGTCACTGATAAGACGGTAGTTTTACCAAACAAACCAACGTGTTTTGTAAACCCGATGGGATTTATAATATTTCAAGAAAGTTATGCGTTCGTGCCACTGATCAACTTGAGATCAGTTACGCCAAGCAAATTCAATTCGAACGTAATCTGAGAAAAACGTTCTAGCGATCAGTTCGGATGTTTTCGGAAGTTTGTTTAAATTTGATGGCTATTTCGGCAGTGCTGAAGACGTGCTTTGTCCATCCAATCGTATACACCTTCCTTCTGTCGCACACATGTCAAAGCTGACTTTCAGATAGAAGTTGTGCTCATCTCGCGGGTGTCGCCACGTCACAACTGGCAGGTGACGCTTCGCGAAAATTGATGAAAAAAAACAACGCGCTGAAAACCTAGCTACAGCGACTGAGATAAAATCCTCGCGTTTTGATCAGAACGCTGGCACAGGTTTGAATGGTAAGAACGATTGTTCGTGATTTTCACACATTTGTCACGTGCAGTGGCGTAACTAGAGGTTTGAGCCAGGGAGGGCAAAGCTTAGCTGAAGGGGTCCACTGGTCACCGCAGGGGGGCCCACTAGCAAAAACTGAGAAAAAGTTAAAGAAATGATAATGAATCTCTGGATGTCGTGGATGTCCATACTAGATAAAAAAGAAAACACTCCGAAAAACGCAAAAAAAAACAAATTAAAGAATACCAAATATCAAAATGTCAACTAAGGGGGCCAAGATTTTACATTTAGCCTGCCACGGGGAGCGGCTCGCCCCCTTAACCCTCGTCAGTTACACCACTAGTAACGAGTCTATCACACGGTGCGCGACTCGACGCGATGTCGTTGATCCCGCGCGCTGTTTCTGGTGAGAAGGACTTCGAACCTACAAACCGCTCGAACGCGTCTTTCTGGCGGGTTTGTGGTTCGCGAGCTGCATTAACAACTGGAGAGGTCTACATTATAGATAATAGTCATTTTATGCGAAGAACGTGTGATTACTGCACACAGCAGTTTTTAGGGAAAAAAAATTCTTGTAGGCGTTTCTCAATTTAAAAATACCATGTATTATTATCTGATGCGAGATTTCAAAAACGATACAGCAAAACCAACAACACTGACTGGAGCGCAGCGCAAGAATTTATGTTGCCTCAATGCGAGATTGAGCTGAATCTCAAGTCAAAATGCCCTTGTGGCGAAGGTTGAAGTTCGGCGTGTTGCAAAATTGTCGTATGTCCCAGAATCGTTGATAGTTTCAAAACGCAAGGCGAGACTTGCAGGTGAACATCGCTTCAGCTTCTGCATGCAAGCTCATTAAGCAGCAGGTTTGTTTGTGAAAAAAAATTCAAAAATTGACCGGGTCCGTTCTTTTCCCAGTTGGAAAACACTGCCGCAAGGCTCTCACCTGACATCGCTTGCGCGGTAGCGGTTCGCCGGGGCGGGCGTATCTTCCCGGCACGTGGAACCACGCTGACCTGTGGTGCGCCCCGTCGTCGCGCGCCGACGGCCGAGGAGCCGGGGGAGGAGGCAGGACGTCGGTGACGAGACTGTGCGGGCCGTGGACGGTGGTGGACAAGTGGTTGGGGCCGGAGCGGTATTGGCAGCAGTGCTTACTTTGAAAGCTGAAAAAATTGAGCGTGGCGTCAAAATCAGCGCAGGGTCACAGTGAAAAAAGAAACAGCCACCGTTGACCAACGAAGATTAAGCGGCGCTTTTAGGATCAGTGATTACTTTATATACCTGCGGTAGCGACGCAGACTTGGGGGTTGCGAACGGAATCTTGACGCGCTCCTGCTCGGAGTGCGAACCTGAAAAATGTCGCATTTTTAGTCGGGAGAAGAAAAAACCTGCCGAACGTCAGTGACGTAAAAGCTTAAAATGCATTTCACTAAGTGAATGTTTGAAAAAAGCGTAAGTAATAACACCATTTTACCACCAAACTGTTAATTTCAGTTCAGTACTGAATCACATTACTTTAAATGGTAAAGTGACCAGAAGGTTTCCGAATAAAGTTGCGTCGCGGCTGTTTGGGAAAGATTGGTCTTGCTTCACTTCCCAAATTCAGGGCATAATAAAGCATCACCTCTTAACATAAGTTGAATGTAAAGTGCAAGTGGCATTCGAAATTTTCTTGTCAGTGTCAGTGCTATCCATTGGTTTAAATCAATATAGATTACAACGGCAGAATCTGCTTATAAAAACAACTGACTGGTCCCCGCACATTTTGAAGCGTTTTTAAAAAATCCTGAAAATTACAGGTTTGCACATCAGTGAAAAGCTTGTGAAAGAAACCAGTCAATAACTCGGTATAAAATTTATTCAGTTGCTGCAACAGTGTATCCGAAAGAGCGTTAAATACCTGCAGGTTTGTTTACTGTGTATTCTAAATAAACAGTGAAGCGAGATCAGTTTTTTCGAAACCGCAAAACCGGAATCGATGTGCAACTGAAAAGTTCACTCAATTAATTTCGTAGACGATAAAACAACAGCTTCGAAACGTCCAACAAGGTTTTCATAAAAATATGTGGTTGCCGCTCTGTTGTTATCTCTATTTCGGCTTTGCAAGACATTCAAAGTTTTACTCCGCTACAAAAGTGAACCGGTCCACAAGAACTGGACATCAACGAGAACGGTCTAAAGACAAGAAGCCCTATTCACAACACATTCGGACCAAATAAGAACATGACAAGTCCAATAACTTTCAGGGCTTCGTTTACCAGTGTACATAGCTCGTAATTGAACATTCAAGCAACAAGTCTACCACCCAACCTTCCGCAAGCAATGCAACAAATGTCGCTGCAGTGAGCTATTACAAAGTGTATATTCAAATGTGACTCATCCTTTCACTTGGAGTTCGACATTTACACCACAATTAACGAATATTTTGGTGACCTTTTTTACTACATACCGTTTGAAATACATTGAAAGTTACTTAGTACTACTTTTTCAAATGAACTTCACGTAGATTGTCAAATTTCAAAGGCACAATACATCGGGTTAAAAATAGTTTTAATAGCTGTTGCTTCAAAAATATTTTGCCAAGCTTGCTACTTCTGCGATCCTCATTAGCGAGCAACAGCGTGACAACCGACCATACTTCACAGTTTCAAGCAAAGAAACTACCAGAAGAATACGCTTATGCGTTGTTTCTTTCAACGACGCTCAATGGTACTCTGCAGCTTCTGTTCGCAATTTGTTTCTGAGTTAACAAACCCATTTGTAATGTACATGGCCTTGCTGGAGCTGTGAAAACTTCTGCTATTAACTGAAACCCACTCGATGTGATACACTGATACTTAGAAACAGCACGAATAGCACTGTCATGCTTGAAAAGCTCCCATCGCAATACGCAGGAAAACCCTTCTGTTAGCAGCGCATTTGTTCTCATCGCAAACGCATCACTTGCCTCAGAGTGATACGACACTTCCGTAAGAAACTGAGGATCTCCAACGCTGTCAGCATCATGATGCCGGGACTCCCAGTCTTCCAGATCAAGCTTCACGGATAAGCGGCTGTTTCTTCCGGCCGGTACTACGATCACTGGTACCTCCTTGCCTTCATCTGGCTTCTCGTTGTGAACGTACCTGGCGTGACTTTCCGGGCGCGGTTCGCCGAATGCTTGGTGCGACTTGACTGCAAACAGAACGCGCGAATAAGAGTTTGGAACACTGGCGCAATTGATCTTTTCAAAAGGCTCGTTTCCAGAGACCTTGCTGCTACTTCGAGGACCCAAGCTCGAGAGCCCACGAATTAAGGACACAACATAATATTTATTCCATAATTTCTATGTGCTGAGCTGATGATGACGCGGAAAGACTCTTTGACAACATAACAGAAAAAAACTTGGCAGTCATGATTCGGTGAAAGCAGTTAGCGTCACGTGAATCCACAAGCGAGATGGTCATGGTAGCACTGAAAAGCTATCACGATTCGAGGCCGCAAGTGGTTTTGAAAAGCACTTAAGCTTTACGCGGTACGCGGTTTTGACGATTGTCGGGGAAATTTCAGCAAAAACTGGTGTTTTCTGTTAATCGTTAAATGCTGTACCATTGCAGCAGTTGGTGCTATTTGCTTGTGACCAAGAAAACGCAGAACACTTGTCGTAATCAGTGACGTGCGACTTGTTGCTGTGATGCACCTTTGGAAAGTGCTAGAACGGGTTGCATTTCAGTCAGTTTTGTATTGCGAAGGATAGGCTCTGACTTTACAAGTTGCGTGCTGCAATGCAAAGGCTTCAAAAAATGTTCTTCTGCCAAGACGTCACAGGTTTGCCACGGAAGGCAGCAAACGTAAGAAGAACGTGGTTAGAGGAGTTAAATCAAGGATGGGAAACCCACGGCCTACTTAAGATATCTTAAGTAGGCCGTGGGAAACCTATTTACTATCATGGGCCACATGAATTGTTCATTATCCCTGGCGGGTCGCAAACTCAATTCATTTTATCCTAAAATTCTACCTTTATCTAACTATGAGGAAGAGTGATTTCTCTTGACTTGCTATCTAAGTATCTACTTATGATGGAGCTTCGTTTTGACGCGATTTTGTACTCAACTTGGGTAATTAAAATTCTTATGCGGGCCGCAACAAACGTTCATGCGGTCCACATTTGGCCCGCGGGGCGCAGGTTCCCTACCCCTGAGTCAACTGAAGACACTGGCGATTTTCAGTCGGTCGGTTCATAAACGATGTTCTTAATAAAAAAAGTGCTGTTCTACAAAGGATCGCTAAATAAATACTTTCTGAACCATAAGATCTATTGCCAAAACAAATACACGCTATTTTCAAAGTAATTCGGACATTTCAAGTTGGATCTTCCAGGCTATACGAAAAGGCGGAAAAATTAAGTTTTGAGGGAGATGCAAGACAATGGTTCAGTAACTTTAGTAATCTGTTCACCAGTAAAATCAAGGCAATAGTATTTTTAGAGATCTCAAATCTTCACGTTTGGGTCTCACGTGAAGGGATCCACAGTATACCAAACGTTGGTGTCAGGGGTACGTTGAAAAAAAAGGAAAACGGCAGTGCTGGGTTCGAAGAAGCGAAACACAACGTCGCAAAACTTGTGATGAAACCATGGCAGCAAAAGTGCGTGGGCCATTCACGAACAGGTCATGGGCGAGAGATTGCAACTGTTCGATGCTTTGCTTCTCATGGTAACATCATAAGGTGTACCTGCATGGTGATCTGCCTCCAGGTGACTAGTAGCGACCGATTCAGAGGCTCGATAGGACAATGGTCTCTTCCATGCGTGGACTGGCATGGACTTGATCTGCGATAAACACCTTGCCTCAAGCGAAACAAAAGACGTTTAAAAAAGTTTGGAAGCGTCAGTGACTGACAAACAGCTTAGAAATAGCAGAACAGACACTATGCAGACCTCACGTGGATTGAATAACGGCTTGACGGTGGAGAGCTATTTGTTAGCATGGTTATGTGAAACCTGGGCGGCATAAACACTTTCAAATTGACATTTTTTTCGATAGAGTAGGACATACTGGTCATATACGTTGTTGTTACGTTTTACGTTAACATCGTAAGCCTGCTTAAAATGATCAGTGCGTACTGCATCAACGCCCGACATATGAAACAAAGGAGGTGGCAGAACTTCCTCACTCTCACGAAAATTTCTTTTTATATTGGTTTCATACAAATGGCGGAATGTGCGTCCATTAAAAAATGGAATCATACAGGGTAAAGATTTGAAGTTTCTGTGTTCGCGTATGACTAACACTGCACCGTATTAAAAAGATTTCGTAAACTAGTTAAGTTGTCAAAATAAAAACACTTCATACTGGAATTATTCCGTGGTAAGGCTTTACATAACAGTAAAATATGTCTTCAGTGGTTACAATCAAGCACAATGGGCATTTCAACGACGCATCATGAAGTATTGCTTGAGTTTACGAAACAAGGTACTATGATGGCAAGGCCTTCCGGTACGTAACTGAGACAAGCACGGTTGACATTTATAAGGTCAATGTTTGAAACACGCTATACCTTTCGTTGCCGTTTTTAACCAACGTAATGCACCCTGTAAAAAATATCGTGATTGCTGGAAAATGCAGAAAGCGACCTGTCGGCGTCTCGATAAAACCTTTCGATCATCGATGAAGCACCGGGCGTTTGGATTTTGCAGAAAAATATGTTTTATCGCTTCCTGATGCATCAAAAAAGACGCTATTCATTGCATGTGCTTAATATAAGCGAAACGGCGAGGGTGTACGTACGGCGTTGCTCTTCCTCACCGGCTTCTTACCTTGCGCAGACACGGACTTCTGGGAGTCACCAAAACGTAGTTGCCGACGGAACGAGTGCTGAAAGGACTGTACGGTCGACTTGTGCAGACCGAGCCGTTCTTTTTTGGACGTGACGGTGGCTGCACACAAACAGTCAGTTTGAAGCGAGTATGCGACACGGCTTGCGCCACTCAATGGCAGCAGGGAGCGCGAAGCAGCAACTTGCTCTCTGCGATCTGCTCACAGTCTTTCTCTAGCTTAACCCATATTTTGACGTGGACATTATCGTTGCATAAAATCATGCCCAATTACAAAGCAAAACAATTACCAAAGGGAGAAAAACTAAGGGTTTATGGAAACTCTTAATCCTCAGTAAGTGCGAACAATTCGGCACTGTGTTTGTCTTTACCATCATACTTTTCCTTTCAAGTGAAATAGAAAACTATGGCTTCTCCTGCATGATGTTCATCTACATCGGGACTCAATTAGATATTATCAAATAAAAGCTGGCAACATACAAATGTCTCCAAAAAACAATGAATATGAATCATTTTACTTACGATTGAAACATATAAAGTTAATTCTATTAAGCGTTGAAATCACAGCATTTGTTGTTCTGTCCTCAGCACGTGAAATTCGGAGTTAAAAGAAAATTTAACAGGTGCATTATGACTGTGCCAAATATCTAAAATTGTGAAAATCAGTATATAAGAAACATACCTGAAGCCGCAACAAGTCCCAACAAACTTTCAGCAAAAAAATGTGTTCACATATTCGAAAATACAGAAACATTGAGATTGTCTCACTGATCGTGTTAAAGGTTTTAAATTTTGTAGTGAGATGCAAGCCATGAAGCTTCATCGCAGGCAAATGAAATAGCTGTTCTAGTGGGACTACACTCATCAAAGCGGTGTAAATTCAACTTCAGGGATGAAATACGATGCAGCGCTGATCATTTGGAAACGCAAATTTGAACACACTTTGAATATGCACTAATTGCTCTGGATTACTTACTCTGTCCAAACGGTCGGAAGATAAGGATGTGTAAGGCTCCGTGCACACCGACAATCTTTCTAAGTCTCTGTGATGCCACGAGAGAGAACTGTATGGTCTTGCAGGTGTCCTAGTTTCCGCCGCTTTCGCAGGCCCATACGTGTACCTGCCCGCTTGCAGATCACTTATAACTTTCTTGCGGTCGCTATGTCAAACAAAGGCGTAGTTCAGCACACAGTCTTGCGTAAAATACGTTCACTAATAATACGTAGGATCATTGATGTAGCCGAGACCTGGTTCAAACTTTAAGACCGAGGCTTTGCCAGAAAGACTAATATAAATTTGTCGGCTGGTCACTTAAACCCGACTACATATGCAGTGGTGCAACAACATGTCTCGAGCTTGGTCAAATTTTGTTGACTTTATCAGAAGATTACGTGAAATGACTAAAACAGGGTCATCCAGACTGTCAAGTTCAAACTCGTGATTTCTGTCAGCGGAGAATTTGAAACAACCTACCTGTGAATAGTTTGCACGCGAAACTCCGAATCGGAAAGTTCTTTTCCAGTAACCACTGCGTCCAGAGCTCTGTCGAAGCACTCCTGAGCCTCTACTTTGCTCCTCAACGAATTTTCCGCCGAGAGCAATCGGCCTTAAAAGTATGTTGAGTTGGGTTCATACGCAACTCTACTATGCATGGCCCAAATACTACACACTTTAACCTTACACAGAGGTGGGCAACCTACGACCCGCAGCTGCAGGGCAGCCACACGTATGTAGATAGTACATATTTCGAGTTAATGTTAAAGTAATTGTATCGATTAGATTAGAATTCTCGAGATTTTATTCCACACGTTTCATTCGAAACGGCATATTTACTAAACCGGAAGTGACTATTGCTAGTGTAAAATGTTTTGTTAAAGTTTTCAAAGCGGTTACAGCTGTATGCCGTCCCCGGTAGCAATGAAGTTTTCAATGTGGTCCTCCGTAGAAAATGTTGCCCACCCCTGCCCGAACAAATAATCTTACGTTTCAATTCTTGCGGCAGGCGTTTTGCAGATTTTGACCTTATTAACACATCCTTTACTATGAATCTCACCAATTCTGTTCACGACGTGCGCGCTTTCGGACCTCTTCTCATTAAACTCCAAAACTTCCAAAGCTTGCTTCAATGCCAGCATTGCTCTGCGCTTGTTTTTCCTGCGAAATGCGGTGTAAAATTAGCCAAGGAATGGCAAAAAATGATCCTGCATTCCGTTATGATTGGTTTGCAAAGCAACTTTCATTTCTGAAACAGGTATCTGATACACATTGAAGGCGAGGAAGCGTACTTTGTAAATAGAACACAAAATTTACAATAACAGTTTTGCTAGTTTTTCAGTAGAAAAAGTTTTAGTGGAATGTTCATGTCAACTCATTCAGCATGATGGTCTTGTCTGGATTATCGATCCAATCGATAAAAAGCTGGTTTTCCCAGATATTCTTGCGTCTTTGCATCAAACGTATTTATGTGAGGATGTACCGGAGTCAAGATTTAGTTTCCAACTGGAATTGGTCAGAAATAAACAAAACATCGAAAATGTTCTTATACATTGTTTTGCAACTGAGATTTTATTGAAAATACGCAGCAACACTCCAAAATAAAGCAGTAAGGAACTGAACCCTATACAAATTTGTCTTTCCAGTGCAAGATTTGGAGGGGAGGGCATTTCGTTCTGATTTCTGTAAGACTTTTCTATTATGAAGTTTCACCAAATCGTTTTAATCAGGGCGGGAAAACTGTTTGACTTGCTGACCGCACTGGCTTCTAAAATGTGTATAAAAAGTCGTATTTTCTCTTACATAAACACAGTAATACCGTATCACGAGGCTAAAAGATTTTGCACCGGCATGAAACACATTTCCGTGCTTGTTTGCCATCTCTTTGCAATGAAAAAAAATCTGATCGCAACATAGCCTGTTTATGAGTAGATGTCATGCCAAACGTTTAGTCCTTTTTTATTTATAGACAAACGTTATAGTGAAACTCCTCTGATTTCCTTCATCAGAGACGTGGATAGTTTAAATAACCTGGCTCCGCCGGGATTTCTTTTCCCATCCAACGCAGCAATAAATTTCAGTTTCACCTCCAGTGCTTGTTGCAGACCACAGATGCTACATAAATCGAAAAAAGGACTGCGTCTTTCATAAGTTGAGTTAAGTCTTTAATTCAAACTCGCGTATTGGCAAGTTGCTATGCAATTGCACATTGGTAAATAATTTCAACATAAAGCGTTATGAGCACAAGAACAATACTTCACTTATTATATTTGTGAATATGGTCTTATGAAAAAATACCATCATTAAACCTGGGACGGACGCTTCTTTTATTCAAAGGTTTTATTTCATATTGCCAGTTTGGGGCGGGCAGGAAATACATAGTCAGCACAGTGGTCGGCCCATAATTTCCAGGGGGTGTCCTGATTCTTTCCAACCAAAAATCCTGGCTAAACCCGCCCATGCTTATCACTACATCCCTCCGCAACGCTACAACCCCAAAATATCTTTTAAGATAAGCAAACCTCGTTGGCTGAGCTGACAAAAATATGGCATCACATTTGCCATTTGAAACTGAGGTTTTAACTCGTTAACAACCTGACCTAGCATTTAAAAATTAGTCGTTGAATTTCAGCGTAACACGATTAAACAACCCGCTACCCCCTTTCGACTGTGTTGACTAAATTCATTTTTCAGCGCTGCACAGTATGAGGTCTGCCATCAGCTTAAAGGCCTACTCGACTGACCTATAGTTTTTATTCGAATTGAATCAATGCACAGCAATTCACGCCACAGCTTGCCCTTCGCGTTTGCTTGCCCAGGTTGAACCGCAAATTCTATTCTGCAGGTCACGTATCGTCTACTTGCCGTTCTTGTTTTGATGACATTCAAAAACTGCATCAAATCGATTGTTCAAGAGCAAAACCTAGGATCAACCCTGTCAATACTGCTACTGTACAGTAGTTACGAAGAACACTGCTGGAATTTAGCCTCCGCTGAGAATCTCTTACTAACAATTTTCAACCAAGGTTGACACACCCTAGCAATTTGTACACAACTCTTTCAAGCAGACAGTGCCATTAATTAAGCACTAGCTCACTTGCCGCAGTTGGAAAGTGCAAATCGGTTCAGTAGCAGAAGCAACAGCGCATTGGTTACTTTTCACAAACAAAGCAAGACAAAATCAAATGACACCACATTTTGCTGCAAACGCTGTCAGTATTAGCCTTTGTGATGCAACAAACGAAAACTGAAAGCAGCTACTTTACAACGTACCCGTTGTCACCGGGCATGGCAGCATAGACCTGAGAGAGTTCGTACAACGAATTAGCAACGGAAAGATGCATTTTTCCGTGCCATTTCATAAGCACTTGAAGAGCTTTACGAATGACGTCTTCTGCTTCAACGTAGAGACCTATGTATGAAGCAATTTTTTTGAAAGCAAAACATAGGCTGATGTACGGAAGATCACAGAACCCTTTAATTAACGCATGAAAATGAAGGTCACACCGCGCTTGTTCGATGGCACGAAAAATGCAGAGTGAGAGTGCGGGTCGGGAATGTTAAGACATATTTTGAACCGCGCTTTCGTCGTCGTTGCGTACCATTAAAGCTCTCGCGACTCACTTTCACCGCAGCTATAATTTGCAGCCGCACGGAGCTTGTTCCGGAACTCACAATAAAGCGGTACATATTTATTTTAGCACAATAAGCAACGTCAAGCATTGGGGTCAAAAACATTCTACCCAAGAACTGGTTCACAACAGATCAAAAAACTCTAGAACTTCCAAATGGTAGACCGCTATTCGCACAAGAACTACCTGAGCAGCAACGCCTGGTTTGATTTGTTGAAACTTGAGTGAAGCCAATGCATATCGACCACCGCTTGAAAATTCAAAATATGATGGGACTGTGCGCTTACAGAAGTAAGTTCATTAATTGACGTACTAACTGCACGTCGGCGAACCCAGCACGCGGTAAAATTACGGGTATAACCAGATCTACCACACCGTCCTTATTTGTGGGATTTCTCCTTATTATGAAGGGGACTGTCTCAAAAACCTTCATTGTACTTACTTCTAAGAAATGTACTTATTTTGGACTTGCGCCATTATTTTATCTTATTTTCAAAAATAATGTCAGAAAGCGACTTGAAGCAACAAATGATTTAGAAAATTTTTCGTACTTCCATGACCAAAAGTTTAGGACCACCACGTAAATATGTTAAATATGCCGACAATGTCGTTTTTTTATGGTCGTCCTTAAGCCTTGATCCAAATCAATGGTAGCTCTGGGTATAACATGGGCTATCGACACAAGGTCTGTGGCCCTAAAATGTCCCTGAGGAATAAAAACATTAACATTGTGCCACAAACACATCTGTCTCAACAACCCAGCAAATTTTTTCTGAACTGAAAAAGAAGACAACAAAACCTCAAAAGTACTTCAAAAGAAGCAAAGGGTAGGGTATAACAATAAGTTACGAGATTTGCAATATAGATAAGGACACAAATTATTGAAAACAAATGCAACTTCGTCAAAAACGGCTCTAAGCAACCAACACAATTCAACAGGTAATCGTTCGTGCTGGATAGCAAACATAACACGCAAACTACCGCCTAATTACGTCTTGACCGTTGCTCAGCAACAATGTAAGTCGTAAACTCTCCACAAAAGAGAAAGTGCAGAGCAAATGACAGATTGATTTCCAAGAAATACGAAAGAAAACCTGGAAGGGCAATGCGAAAAAGTCCATCAAAAGAATACATCGCAGAAAAGTGCTGAAGTTTTGGTGGATTGTCAAGCTTGAGCTAGTTAATTTCTCTACCAAATAACAGAACGATTATTGTTCAGAAACAATATTTTTATAACTAAGCCAACTGATAACCTATACAGTTCCAGTAAGCGCCAGTTGAAAATAAACGATACAACCAATGATTTTAAAAGTAGCTGTTAGCCACGTGGAATGAGTTGTGTTATGTTGAAACGTTCGCTTTAATGGCAAACGCTGGCTGAGCAATCGTTTCTTACTTCATTCTGATAGGTACGCACTTCACACATAATGCGATAAACGAAGATTTTGAAGATGTAAAGGCTATTGTCGAGGTAAATAGCATTTGACAATGCAAATGCTGTTTTCGAGGTAGTCAACAGCAGCCTTAATCTTCTGTCCATGCCTACATTTTGTTTAGTCAATTTGACAAAGTGGCCTTGCACCCATCTGCGATGACTTTTACCGCGAAAAAGGAAAAAAATGGGCTTTCTTTTCCAGTTAGTTATGCCGCGTGTTCCAAACCAGCTATGTCCAATCCAAATGGCTTACCTGGCCAAAAATCATGTCACAATATCAACCAGGGCCGCACATTTTATGACATGAGGGCCGCACATTGAATGGCTTACTTTGACCTTAGAAAAGTAAACTTCGCTTAAGCTAATGTACTGAAAGCGTTCGAGTCATAACTGCAATGGTAACAGACATGATAAAATGGCACTGAGGACAACGTACATCAGAAATGTCAAATTAAAGATTATCAAAATAAGGATAGGTTGTCAGTATGTAGTTATTCCTATTACAGTGAAAACCTAAACTGGGCCGCATGCGGCCCGCGGTTGGACATAGCTGCTCCAAACTTTTTTCCATAGGGCCACATAAGAGATAAGCTATTACACAACAGTTCGNGGGCCAGACATCTCACGTAATATGATTGGTTCGGGAATATGTTACATTCTACCAAATCAACAAGTTTTTTGTAAATGAATTATTTTTTCATTATTGGTAAAATGTCTCAGCGGCCGGATGAAATGGTGTCGCAGGACGCATTTGGCCTACGGGCCGTAGTTTGAAGGCCCCTGACATACTAAGAGCGCCTCAACAGACTTTCTATCATCCTTGATACTGTGGACATTGAATACCATTCGGGGGTATGTCGTAAGTGGCCTCTTGGTTAATGACATTTACCAGAGATTTGGCAGCTCTGGGGTGAAACGGGGAGTTGCAATTGTTGCGTGCACACCGCTCGTTGCCGCAGTTCTGTTGCAGGTAAAGGCAAGCGGGTGTTGTTCGCCAAATGCGCAGATTCCTCACTCATTTACAAAAACGATTGTCCCGAGAAGAGAATCTTTAGAAAATGAAATAAACAAGAAATTCGTGTGCTTGGGATCTTTTCGGATACAAGATTCGTGACACATTTTCCATAGTTTGTTAAAACATTACAAGGACTCAAGATTTGTTTAACGCAGCGGTAACTTTTTATTTAGTGATGTACTGGAAAGCTGGAACAACATTTGGAAACACTTTATATGACTGCTCTAACTGGAGGGAAACAACCATCANAAACGGGTGCATGAATTGCANACGCTATGCTGGCAGAATAATCTCGGGGTATTAATGAAAGTTGCGTCCNNNNTGCANNGNAGTAGCTTAGCCAGCCTAAAATTTTTGGAGTGAACAAATATTTTGACTTTAAGCGAGCAATAGTACTTTGTTTGGGACACCGCCTCTCAAAGCACAAGACGATAAAATATGCTATAAATTTGGGAGATATGGCCCCCTTGACTACGCCTGTGGCTGAAACCAGTCAAATGTTGACTACGAAAAAACTTCATAAAATACAATGCAGAAAAATATCACGCTTACTTTGCCATTAAACGAACGCTTCCTAGCGATGAACTTTCGCACGTGACGTAACTTCCGCAGATAAAAATCGTTGACTCGCGAACGGCCACTAGCCTTACGGGAAGCTAATGACAAAAACCTTGCTTGTTGCTTTTTAAACATCATAAGCTACACAAGGTATTCGGAAAAATACGGTCCACTGAGTCGCATCAAACATTATTTGCATTTTGTTATATGTTATATCAACACAACAGTGACAGCTTTCAAAAAAGTCTAAATTCTAATTCTCGTTGTACCTAATTTCGGTTGAGAGCCAAGTGCCAAGCCATACCGCGTCGTTAGGTATGAGATTGACCTTAAAGAATGAAGAAGAGATGCATTCAATTTTGGCTTCCACGAAATCAACTCCGATGTTATGTTGGTTTTAGACTGTAAAGCGGAGATTTCAGTGAGGATCGAATTTCAGAAAAACTAGTGACGAAGCCGAGAGGCCTCGTCTACTAACAGGGCAGCCACGTTGTAGGATCTCGAAAGGAAAACGAATTGCTCGTTTTTTCAGTGATATGCTGATTGAAAAAGCACAACAAGCTTTAGATAAAGATCGCACAAAAACTTACCAACGTTTTCCGAGCCTATTGTCACAGCGTGCTTTACTTCTCTGTCGTAGTGATAAAAAATTACAAGTATGCTATGATTTACAACCATAAAGCCACGGAGTAGAAGACTTGCTCATGCCATTAATAAGTGGTGTTTAGAAAGTTAGACATTCAAAGCTGACTGCAATTGCAAGTTAATTTTTAATCAAGCTGCTTGTTCAAGTTCTGCTCAATCAAAGTCCACCAAAAAGCCGAGTTGTTGCGTTCAAGTCACATTAGTATGCAGCTGCAGGAGCATGACCGCGTATATATGCCTAGCAGTCACGCGGGCAACAAGAAAGCGGTCTATGGATTGTTTGGAAGCTACTAAGGAGTTGTCGCAAGTGCGAGGGCAACAAATGTTTTTCATTGCAAGAAAGCGTAACAATTTTAAACGCATATATTAAGTCAGACTAATCAGATAGTAATCATTCAGCGAATAATTACGTAGCAGTATATAATCTCAAATCTTTTTAATTACAGTTAAAGTATACTACAAGCTATTAACTATAGCAGGGTCTCCAAACTACTGCTCGCGGGCCAAATCCGGTCGGCGAAGCTATTTCATCCGGCCGCAAAGACATTTTGTCAATAATTAAAAAATAATATATTTACGAAAGAGTTGTTGGTTTGGCAAAATGTAACATATCCCGAAACAATCACATTACGTAAGATGCCCGGCCCTCGAACTGTTGTGTAATACGTCAAGTGGCCTTCTGATAAAAACGTTTGGAGACCCCTGAACGAGAGTCTGGTCTGTTTTTTAAACTAAAAGCATTAGCGCCGAAGATCACCTTCACGCTTTTGTTGTTCCTGTCGGACGATAGACAGGTAGAAAAAACATTTGAATTAGCGGCAGAGTATTTACGCAAACATGAAAAACTGCGTTGTAGTTTTGATAAAAGGAGACACAGCTGCACGAAAGTTTAAAAGAGAAACGTTGCTGACAATGACAGCAACAGATGTTCAAGTCTTCCGTGTCAGTTTGCAAAAAATCTCCGTGTCTCGAACGCATGCAACCAGTTTTTAAAAAATCAACACCCTCGTGAAGTTGAAATCAACAGCTATTGTCATGATCCACTTAGAAAGTCAGTAACTCAAGAAAGTTTGAAGGTGGAACCTCAACAAAAAATGCTAAATGTCTTTAACAAGCCAGGCGTAGATTTATCATATGTCAAACACCATTCCTGCATAACCCTTAATATCTGTGATTACTGAAAAATAAGTACAGCAGCATCAAGCAAGAACTTCATGGAAGCATGATCAATGCATTAGATACCACTGTACAATTTTTTCCTTCTGGTGAAAAGTCTAAATTTTTGCATAACTGTTTCCCACGGAGCCACAAGTAACAACAGAGATGAAAGAGTAACTCCAGAGCAATGCCTGCAGTGATCCAGACACGGATGGCGCAACACGCGGTTTTCTTCTGTGTGGTGATGGATGGAAGTTGTCTCAGCACTACAGCACTGGGCTTACAGTATTAACTTTCACCTTGGGGAATTCAACCTTGCAAACTAATATGACGTAATAAACGATTTTACGCCGATACATTTTCAGTTTCGTTTTATACGCTTACTTCGTAGTCCCTTAGGAATGTCACGAGTGATGAGCGGCGGCCGTCTCCGCTTATTTGTACTTTCGCAAGGCATGCTGTGTCGGTGGCAAGTCAATGCCAGCACCGCGTAAACCTTTCCCTTGCACCCATCCATTACGGCCGAGCACCAGTGGCGTAACTGGAGGTTCGATCCAGGGTGGGAAGAGGCCCGTAGCCATGGGGGGCACTAGGGGGCAGTGTACCCCCAAATTTTGTTGCGTCCAAAAAATTTGTTTTAAACA
>JGI24159J19872_10001683_pt1 | contig 24949 bp, 14 predicted proteins | sample Ectturendosymbi4_FD_19872 | JGI IMG/M metagenome (IMG submission 19872)
AAACCCCAGCAGGTCATCCAAAGTATCAAAAGACTCGGATTGTAGCCTAGTTTCCAGTAAAAACTTCAGCGAAATACTACCACCTAATGGTTGGCACCCAGTGCCAGGCAAAGTGGGCCAAGGTGGCCTAAAAGCCCTCCACTTATGACGTCACTCACAAAACCCGTACAGGAGCGGAGATATTCCCATGCAAAGCCACGTGCGTTTAGGCGTTTTTTTTCTGAAAATCCCCGAAAGCAGCCGGACGCCAAAGTCTTAAGAAACTCTGGTCTAGTGTAAAAAAGATATATATTGTTAGAACAGCAGCTTTATTGAGCCACTGAAGGCAGAATAAGCTCCTGCTAATGACACGCAAGATGCTAAGTAAGTTCAGTGATCAGAAGAGCACCCTTACAAAGTTTTTGTTTGTCTGCAACTGTTTGTGGGACAATACGATTACTTTAGACATTATTCTACGGACCCAATTTTATACAGTGTTTAGAATATTATATGGTTGTGTTGGCGTCATACTGAAGTTACATGTGAAGTTATTTCTTGTAAATACTTTGATGTTTAGATTTGGAGGTTTTGTACTAAATATTTGACCATGTGAATGTTTGTTTGAAAGGCTTGTGGAAATGATGTGGAGGTTTTCTGTTTCTTTCAGGTTCCCCAATTTAGTCATTTCTCTTATCGTTTTTGCTTTGCAGGTTGCTGTGCTGCAAGGGGATAAATATGAGGTCACTGCAATTGCTGCTAGTCCTGATTGTCAGCATCTGGCATGTGGATATGTAGATGGTACTATCCGCATATTTAGCTTGATCACTGGAGAGGCAAATATTGTGTTCGCAGGACATCGTTCTGCCATTTCATGCTTGGTATATGATGCTGAGGGAATGCGGCTTGCTTCTGGTTCACATGTAAGTTTGTTGGTAGTTAACTATGCTCTTACATTTTGAATAGCGGTTCATGATGTAAATGTGCTTGTAATTCTAGTTTTGTCACAAAAGTTTTATTAGCCAATGGTTTAATTAGATGTTTCCTAGCATAGTTGTACAATGAAACACTGTTAAAACAAAACAAAAAATATAAATTTACAAAATGTTGCAAATCACTTTAAAAACCTTACAAGTCTACAGTGAAGTACTGATGTAAACAATTATTGGAATATCAAATGTTGCCAACGTGATGTTGGATCTAAATTAAGTACTGGTGAAGAAAGTGGTGCCACTACATATCTATTGAAACTGGTTCTGGGAACTTTCTCAGGAAATTCATTGCTATGAAAGCTGATGGACAAATTTACTGAGAAGTTTAAAGGCATAGACTTCATGTTGTTCAGGGCAAAAGTTCTGAAGCAAAGGTCCTGAATGATTATAAGTTGCATCATCATTTTGTGTGTGCATTCATTAAAATGTTTTACCATAGTTGTAAGCATTGTTGGTGACAAGTGCCTTTTTACAGCACTCTTTGTTTTACTATACCTGCTAATTGGAATCATTGCTGACGTGTAAATTCAAAATGCTTGTTGCACATCTGTACATCCAGTAAAAATCGATTTGTGTTCCGTTTGTTTCAATTTCAAATCGTGAAGAATTTCAATTTGCTAAATGTTTATTGCAAAAGATAATTGTTTCTGTAAGGTGTTTGGCACTCTTTATTAGTTGCTACACTTAATTTTTGTCTATTTTCAGGATACAGACTTGGTTGTATGGGACCTCGTAAATGAAAGTGGTCTATACAGACTTAAAGGACATAAAGGCATCATCACACAATGCAGGTTTTTGAGAACTAGGAACATGCTACTGTCGAGGTAAAATTGCCATTGACAATGTCTTGCTAAGCCTGGCTGGCATTGTTTTACAGGTGTTTGTGGTTAAGGAAAATGTTGGTTTGAGTTTTTGGGAAAGTCTGGTGATCATAGTTGACAGTGTGGCAACGTTGTGAAGTAGGCGGCGCCAAAGTGTGCGCAGCAATTGCGAATAACATTGTGGCCTCGATAACATGGTGGGAATGGAGCGAAACGAAACAGCACCAGTATATAACTAATGCCAGGCGTCTGGAACTGCAGCACTGCGTCAACAGCGGTGGTCACCATTTTCCAAGAACCCAGTTTGAAGAGGAGCTTGTAAATCTAAAAGAAAAACTTTTCCGCATGAAGTTAAGTAACTTTTTTTTCACATTCTGGTTGTTTCATGGCTTGTTTTTGTTGCAGCTCAAAAGACACGTTTGTCAAGTGGTGGGATTTAGACACACAACATTGTTTTAAGACAATGGTCACACACCGAGCAGAGGTAATGAAGCAGGTTCTATTTCACTTTTTTTCAGGCTTTGTGATATTCACGTGTCCTTTGCCCAGCCGCACAATAGACATTCCAGTTTCGTTATATTCGCTTTAGTACGCGGAGTGTCAGAAGTGGTTTCCTGCGTCCATCTCTGCTTGCTTGCGTCCCAGCATTTTACTGCGAAGCACCAGCGTCCACTTGGCGGAAAATTTTAACGTAATTGCGACTGACATATCTGTGAAGCGCCCTTTTGATTAGGATTTAGCGTTGCGTGGCAAAAACCTTTCACGAATCTGCATCAAACCATATTGACGTTTTCATCTGATTCTGCTTCCATTTAGCTATAACATTACGCAGCATGATGTATATGTAGTATGAGGTGAAAGGTAAAAGTTACTGGGTTTGGTTTGTTGATGTTTACGTACATTGTTTAGGTATGGAGTTTCGTTCTGACGCCTGATGAAACGCGCCTTGTAACGGGCAGTGCAGACAGCGAATTAAGAGTATGGAGCTTGGAATTTGCTGAAACGCAGGTGGTATTTTATTATGCTTTTGACTGCTACATGTTTCGTTTGGTTTACTTCCATTTTTTTATTTTTCAAATTCCCGTTGTGACGTTGGTGATTCGGCAGTGTAATGAAACATTCCCCGATGCAAAAAGCATTCCTTTTCAGTATTAGCTTTTTGTGTGGCCCAAAGCGACGTGATCCGCGATCTTGTATGTAAGTGGGTTACCTTGTCCTTATGTATGCGATTAAATTGCTTAAGCCAAATTAAATCAGGGTGTAGAAATGAAATTGATGCCAAAAATACTGCTGGAGTGTTGGTTGTCACAATCGGTGTTGAATATGCTTTTTTCAACTGCAACCACAGTCCACGTTGAAACCACTTCATTGTCCAGCGGTTGTCCATGAGCTACTGATTGGGAAGCCCTGATGCGGTCTGCTCCACTGCATGGTTGAGCGATCGACCAAGTGATCTCGAAAGAAAAGTGCTAGATAAAGCTGGTCTGGATGCTGTGAATCAAAACGATTAGAATTAACTTATTATATCGTGGGTGGTATTTGTTCTTTATTTATTCCAAAATGGACAGACGAACAACCTCATTGCCATTCGCTACGCGTAGGATACCGCGGGCTGACCTTCGCGACCGCAAGGCCAGCTCGCCAGGCATTCTGACTGCACTGCGCTTGAAAAACAATAAAAAACACATGCAAAAATGACTTTTCGCCGATCACTAATAGATAGGTTCAAATACAATAAAATGTGCTGATCATTACAGTTGCAGAGAATACAGGAAGAAAAATGCTTCTCAAGGTTAAGAAGTAATGCCGTGATAAAAAGAATTGGTTTTAATTCGTGTTAAGCTGCGTACTTTTGAATAAGAGCAAAATACGTAGGAAATTTTGACAAGCTCTTCTTTATGGGATCTCGATCCATAACTTGACACTTCTGTAGACTGGGTTGGTTACGTTGCGCATTTGCAGTTTTGTGAAAAGGGTTTCAGAGAGGTTCTTTTGTTTTTAACGGGTGCGTATGTCATACTTGCATAATTTGAATAATCATTAAAGTCAGTTACGTTGTTCGCCAGGACTGTTTGTTGGTCATTTTAAACATGTGCTTTGGCAATTCGCATTTACAAATTTAAACAAATAAAACCTTCCCGAAAGGGTTTAGCTAAGTGGCTCGGAAACCAGTAGCGTAGCCAGCCCCAATTTTTATTTGGGGGGGGGGGCAAATCTTCTAACTTTAAGCGAACAACAGTATTTTGTTTGTGAAACTGCCTCTCAAAGCACAAAACGACAAGATAAGCTAGAAATTTTGGTGTTGGGCAAGGTCCCTTGGTTCCCCTGCCTATGCTCGGAGCTGCGTTTCCTGTTCGGTTTGGCAATTAAGGACAAATTGAAAAACACACCGCTTAACTAAGGATAAAAAATATTCCACATCGTAGGCAGTTTCCGAAAAAATCAGTGGCTCGTTTAGCTAACTCAGTTTTCAACATTTTTTCCCCGAGGGCCGCATAAGTTGTTGCACAACAGTTGAGGGCCGAACGTAAACTCCTGGTCCAAAATAGAAGAATGCCAAAACATGAATGTTGTTTAATAATAAAAACACAATTATTGAAAAGAATTGTGAAATTGCTTCTTCGATTTCAGCATAGCGGGAAAATCAGGCTTCAGATGGGATGCACCTAATGGTAACAAGACCTCAGATTGCGGCAGCATATCAGCTATGGTTCGGCCAACCTGCAAAAATGTCAGGCCAGCATGCAGCGCAGTAATACTTGGCCAACTAATATTCACATGGCCATTTTACGTATTGGCATCGTTTCGGGATATGTTACAATCTACCTAATCAACTAATTTTTCATTACTGATAAAATGTCTTTGCGGGCCGGATGAAACGGCTTCACGGACCTTACTTGGCCGGCGGGCCGTAGTTTGGAGCCCCTGTCTTAGAGGCATATTGTTCTGAATAAATACCAATGATATTCTACGATTAGTAAAATTTTCTGAAGAAGTGCTGTGCGCATTTACGCAGGATCAGTCTGAACCGCCACCAACAAAAGTAAAGACTATTGTGGAATCGGCAGAAAGTGATGAAATGGATGAAACCAGTGATTATGATTCACTGACAGGTAGAACGGTAGTTTGAATCACTACGAGCACGTGAATAGCGTTGAGATTGGTGTTTCACGCAAAATGAACCCGTAACTCTTCTGTGTTAAAGCAAAACGAGCAGTGAAATCTTTACGTTGTAACACTGCAGTGTGTTCATGGACGTAGGATTGTAGCTGCAGCGCATTTGTTTGTAAGTGGCACCCCCAAGTGCTATACTGCGATCCCATTTTGGTGATAGCCATTATCTCACTGCAGGGAAGGCATGACGACCAATGCAATATTTCGTTCTGATTTCAAACGATAGCACTTGAAGACGACGATTTTCAAACGCTCGAAAGCATACAGAAAGACGAAAGCAGATGGCAGTCGACTGATTCCTCGAAAGCATACAGAAACACTAGTGCTTTTAAGTGTTTCAAACGCTCATTACGCCTTGAATCAAGTACTGCAGAGTCTAAGACATATGGTTGAACCAGTTGATGCTTTCGTCGCGTTTTTTGCTATATAGCAGGAATAGGCCTTTTTGTCAGCTCCCATCACTTTCTTTCTGATGTGGCAAATGGCAGTCAACAACTTATTCCTTAACATCTTTGTAGACTCCTTGGATGAAAGGCTGGTAAAGTGCACCAAACTTGGCTCGCTGATGCGCAAAGGCCGAGATCGGGTGGTCACTCTGCGACTATCGTCTGACGGAAGACATCTGGCTTGCCACGTTAGTATTTGAATATCGGCACTAGTTTACAGGGCCAACTGTTTTGCCAAGGCCTTCTGAATGGTTTATTAGGAGGCCTTGGTTTTACGGATGGTTTCGGGCAATTTTAAAGTTTGCTGGACATGCGTAGGAATTGATTTTTTCGCAAATTCCACTGTGTTTGCAAAAACGATTTTGCTACGTCTGTTCGCCTTGCATTTTTACCGTTTTCATTTTTTATTAGGCCTTCATTTTGCAGGGAAACGATAAAACTGTTGAAATGTTTCGTATCTTCACTGAGCAAGAAACCGCAGTGAGGTTAAAGAACAAGTTAAAACGTGCTCGAAGGAAAAGAAAAGAACAACAACTGAACCAAACAGAGGACGCAGGTGACTTCATAAAAACACCCCTTCTCCCCACTATTTCTTTTTTTCGGAAATGCAAAAACCGTTTCTATAAAAATGTGCCCATCATGAAATTTGCACACTCTCTGCTCTTTCCTGCAATTAAAATTTGTTGTCGAACTTTTCTTCACAATATGCTACTTTTTGTTTGCTGTAAGTGGTAAATAAATCGTTTTTTATTTGAAATCGCTACGTGTTAACACGTATTAAGCATAACTAAGTGTGGGATTGTTGTCATTCAATCATGTCTCGGCCTTGCACAGTACGCCAGTGGTATTTGCTCTATGCTATATTCTCGCTAGCTTAGCTGTATGTTGAATTCGTCACGCACCATCGATTGCACACCACCGGTCAGCGCTTTCATCGACGTCATGAATGCACGCCACCCTGCTTTTCCGTTTTTTCGTATCTCTCATGAATTTTTTTAGTTTCTTAAGCTTTTGTCACCAGTCGTTTTCATAGCTCTCGCATTCATGTTGACGTTTTAAAACATTCTTTAGATTCGTTACGAAGCGCAGCCAAGCGCAACTTAACCTGTGTATGTCGATTGTGTTTTCATTCGATCACAGCAGTCGCAGTTGAACGCAGGAATATATTATTTCCGATTTTTGGTGAAAATTAATTCAAGAGAGCAATCAGCGTTTTTTATGGAATTCTTGGATCTTCGTGATGTAGTAATGAAATTTCGAAAAAAGATCAAACTTCAGTAAAGTGACTTCTTGTTCGAAATGTGGGCTTTAACGGATATGAGATGGTACTGCCTCCGAACAGTATTACCTTGATGCACTGTTCAAAATCATCTTTGGTACAACTTCCAAGTAAAGCTGTTTGATTTTTTTACAGACACCGAAGACATCACAGTGGAAAAAACAATCGAAGACGAAATTGTTGCTACAGATATTTACACTTGTGCTGGGAAGATATGGTGAGAACTCAGTAGCCCTTTTGGAGAAACGCATTTCGNTTTTTATTTCCTTTTTCGTTTAAGACTTTTTAAACTTGTCTCGTACGAAGACATTGTTCATTTNATTTTGAAGGCGTGTCTTAAAAAATGTAACAACAATTTCTCATTACCACGATGTGTCCTTTCATGGCAAACCGTGCGTGTGTATGATGTGAACTGCTCAGCGTGAAGCAAAATTTTGTCAACTTGTTTCTCGGGCATAAGATGGAACATAACCGGTTGGGCTCACCAAGTCTAATCATTTGAAACATTCGCTATACATATCTGCTTTTGCTGCATCGTTTCAAGTGTAATTGTCGTTGGTGGTGACGCTCGGTTATGGCTTTGTTTGAGACTTTTTTCTCTTTTTTGTTCGTCCTTTTTGCTGCAAGCAGTTTCGATGAGAAAAACAAAAGGCAAGGTTCTTCTTGATACCTTAGGTTGATTTAAAGAATTTAGTGAAGATTCAATGTTTCATGCTCGGGGAACGCGAAACGGGTTTTAAAAATACCAAATTCCTTGTGACATTCAGACCATATTTTGGGTGCTGCCTTTGAAAATCATGCTGACGTATAGAGTAGCCTAGGTTGTGTCTTGGTGTTGCTAAGAAACAACTTGTTTCCTACGCAAACGCAATCACATCCGTTTGTTCCATGACAGCTCACTGGATCTTGCCAAGAAAAGCTCGGGCGAAGTGGAAGCGGTTGGACTGCTCAGAAACAACCAGCTCGAAACCTTCACCATCAACAACGCCCCTAAACAAAAATCACGAGCAACAGACAACAAAGCAGCCAAACAAAAAGACGAAAAATACAACTCGAAACGTTTGTTCCTGCCGGGACACAGAAGCGAGTGCAGGTCGGCGTGCTTCACATCGGACGGCCTCGCGATATTGACCGCCGCAGCGCAAAGTGCTAAGCTATGGAACAGGTAAGAAGGCGTCCTTCGGGTCGCTCCAGTGCAGTGCTTGAACAGAGATGTTGGCGAACGATTTTAAAAGACGCTATACACTTGTGATCGCTGCTGATTGGTTCTGCTCGCGCATGCGCGATATGTATTCGTCGTGATGCGCACAGATTTGCAAGAACGTGTTAAGTCAAACAACGCGCCGTCAAGTATGTGTACGTTAAGGACCTGATTTGACAGTGTATTCGTGCACTTGAACGTATATGTTTTCGTCAGCTTGGCCGAAGCTGAAAGAATGACAGTTTAGTTTTCGGCTGCTGCTTGAATTTTTGGTCATTGTACAGACTTTCAGCATTTATAATTCAATCTTTTCCGGCGTGCTTGGAATGGTTTCGGATGCGTTCCTCATTAAAAACAATGCCGCAAAATCTAAACGAATAAAAATTACAATTTGTATGTAAGTTTTCAAAATCGGCCATTTTTAAAATAACACAACTAACTCTGTTCCAAAGTTATTATTTCTGTGTACTGGACTTAACAAAGCACAGTTTTCCACATGTAGAAGATCGCTTGGTAATACTAATCCTGCCGTCTTCGGTGGCCTAAGGTTAATGTAATTATTGTTTATTCCCGAAACCATTTCAATTTCAGCTTCTGATGCTGCTCATGTTTGCACTGACCAACAGAGTGATGTGCACTGCCATGTCAGCAGAGATACGCATGCAACGCTGCGCCACTGAAGTCGAATGATTCCACAATCGCGTTTTTACTCGAGTTCGCTAGTTTCTTTAGAACGCAATGGACCGACAGGTCGCTGAACGTTTTGCGCAGGAACAGCAGCCAGTGCGTGCGCACCCTGAAGTGTCAACGCACGCAGTCGTCGATGCTTGTGCCCGGCGATCGGCAGGCACTGCTTGGGACCCAGAGCGGAGCGATAGAAATTCACGACATCGCGTCTGGTGAGGCTCGTGCTTCCGTTTGCTGTTGCACTTGATCGGTCACGTTTGGCCTGACGTGGGTTGTTCGCCCCTGAACGCGGTTCTGTGTTCGAAATCGGTAAAAAAGGTGACGCTCTCCACCAGTGAATTGCGTTTAGTGCTGGTCTCATTCCGCTCGATGCTGAAATTGAACTGAAAGCGCACCCGATGTATTCAAAAGGCTTTCTTGTGTTCTTGTGCCCTAGTCATTGTGTGTTTAGTTTTGCACTAATCCCTGTTGCTCTGAATTTGCTGCTGCATACAGCAGTTGGAACAGGGTCTGAAGTAGAGACGGCACGGTTCAAGTTTTTTTGAGCCTGGACCGCCCATAGCCCGCAAAATCCAGCCCATTAATGGCCCGTGAACCGAGGGGAATTTTTTTTTCAATCGGACCCGCCCATGGTCCGCTGGACAGCTTTATGTTTTACTTGCAAATGTCAAACAAAATCAATTTAATTGTTAACGGATAGTGATTTGGTACACACAAAAAACTATTAATTTTCAAGTAACTAGTCTCCTCAAGAACCAGGTGGTTTCACTCACTTTACGCCACCGAGTGGTTCTCCTAACTCAAAATATTTGTTTCAGGTTTTTTNCATCATTAGCGGGCGGTAGCGGCCCGGTGAAATCTAACTGCTAAAAATATCGTTAGTGCCCCCCCCAAAAAATCGGACAATTTGTGGCCCGTGCCATCTCTCTGGTCTGAAGCTCCCTAATGACCTTTGCTTTTTGTAACCAAAAGTACGGAGGTTTATGTGATGAGAATATTGCATGGGCATGTGACGATGATAGCGTTGCAATTGTCCCTGCAAGGTCAAGTATTCACAAACCATCGTCGGTTGTGATTTGTTGTGAAGACCGACGCAGGCTGTTTCAGATTTTTGAACTCGCCACGTGTGTTTGACTAGCATGGGATTGGTTGTGCTGGTCATTGGTCAATCCTGTACCGGCTTAATGAGCAGATTCAAAACGTTGCAGGAGCTCACCTGGAAACAGTTGCCGCCCACGAGGACTCCGTTGCAAGTCTGTGCCTGACCCCTGACCGGACGGGTGTCGTAACTGGCAGTGCCGATAAAAGCGTGAAGTTTTGGGAATTCGACCTAACGTCAGACGAGCAGTCCTCTTCGAGGTTCGTCGCCATCTTGCCATGTTGCACGTTAGTCGTTGGCCAGGATTGTCATTTCCGAACGTGCTTGTGTCCCAGCATGCTGGATTTTTTGTGATAACCATGAAGTATGTCGGGAACCGCTGAAAGATCTATTTTCTGAGTGAAATTGCACGTAACTCCTTGACGTTTTAGACTGCGAAGGCAGGTAATTGGGTAACAGACCTACTGCTACCCAGCTGTTTTTTTTTCGCTAAAATGTCAAGGAGTTACGTAAATGACTGAAATGTGCCAGAGACCAAAATGTCTCAGCAAAAAATGAGCGAAATGTTTTTGAAATGACCGAAGGCAGGTAATTGGGTAACAGACGTACTACTAAGCTGTTATTTTTCGGTTATTTTTTGGTGAGACATTTCAGTCAATTGTCTCACAGTTGTATTAAAACTCGGTGTAACAGTGTTCATTAGCCTATATTTTCAGACATTCTGACTGAAATGACTTAATTTTTTTTCGGTCATTTCAAAAACATTTCAGTCTATGACCGAAAAAAAACCAGCTACCAGGCTGAAGTAATGTTTTCATTTGTTTTCTTCTCTCGGCAACGATATTAGCAGACCACCAGGTTGGCTGATTGGTCACGTCATCTAATTAGCCTCGTCCAGAGTCTGCCATAATAATTCTTCCGCTCGCTTTCCTAAGCAGCGTTCTGCTGCTCGGGGTTTGAGGCTTGCGGCGAGCTCTTTACAGTTCAACCATCTGTAAAGTGCGACATCGCGTGCGCGTCAATTATTTTATCATTGGCTTTTTAATGAAGTTGGTGCCAGAACTTGTCGTGGAGTAAACGTAACGTGAAGTTTTTGACGCTATCTGAGGACGGTTGGCCGCGTAGTTGATATTATTTCTGAATCACAATCGTAACGCTGCTCTGGCGAATATTATAGGGATGGCTTTATGGAAGATTTTGGCGAACTTTAGCCTTTGTTGATTTCGCAATGATTGGATAAGTTATTTTTTCAGCAGCTTCGAGCAGATATAAATTCAGTCTGGTTTCATTTAAGCAGTTCCGAAAAGTGTGTGGTTAAAATTTTTGGCGAAATCAAGTTTCCCTCAGTGTGAATTCAGTCTTATCGTTATATTTCGCAGCAAACGATTGACCCTGGTTCACACCCGAACCCTTGAACTAGAAGACCAAGTTCTGGCCGTCGATATGAGTTTAAACCGTAAACTGATAGCCATTTCTTTGCTGGATTGCACTGTCAAAGTTTTTTACGTAGACACATTAAAGGTAAGCTGGGCGTAGGTGCAAGTTGAATCGGAAATGTTTTTATGTTGAACTGGAGGCAATTTTGTGAGCAGAACTGGATTCCAATAACCTGGCAATCTCTGCTGGTAAAAGATGTAGAAGTTCAGTGTGACGCTTAATTGAAAGTATTCCTCTAAGCCCCGAATGGTTTATGCGGCTTTGTTTTGTTTTGCCGCTTGGTGGCGCTTGAAGCAATAAGAACGGAATTTGAGCTCCATGTTTAAAAATCCTGTAGTTGGTGCCACCTTCCGTACCTTGTTATAATGTTCACGACTTACGCAACATCAACCTTCTGCTGGGTGTTATGTATCAGCGCGCTGTTTCTATCTTTTGCAGGCCGTCGTTTTGTTGTGCTTGTTGTAACCTTCAGTGTTTGTTGGTGCTGCTTGGCTTCTTTACGAATTATAAGAGATAGTAAGGTTTCTTTTCTACGTTGGTTTGAACCCTGGGTGGTTTCAAGTCCAATTCATATGTGAAAGGCCAGAGTTTGTTTCCAGGAGCTAGGTATAAACCAGCCATTGCTTTCCATCCATCAAACGTTCGTAACTGCCTCGTTTCAGTTTTTCCTTTCACTGTATGGACACTCACTTCCAGCCAAATGCATCAGCATTTCTACTGATTCCTCTTTGATTGTGACGGGATCGTCTGATCGAAATATCAAGATCTGGGGTTTGGATTTCGGAGATTGCCACAGGTATGAACGTTCCAACAACCTTGTACGGCTGACATGCCACGCGGGCTTGGTCAGCGATCTTCCGCAATCTCGTTTGCTTTTAACTGGTGCGTTCATAACGCAGTTCACCACCTTCAGTTGCTAAGAGATATAAATTTAATGTTTTTCTTTAATTGGGCGACGCACTTCGGTTGGGCGAACAAAAAAGAGGGGAGACACTTTGACTGCCTATCTAAGGCTTGCAAAGTTAACGTGTGGGTAATTAGTTTTTTTCATAAGGTTTCTAAGAAGCTGTTTCATAACACGCAGGTCATTATTTGCTCATGATGACGACATAACGAGCGTCAAGTTTGTGCCCGAAACGCATCTTTTCTTCAGCGCCGGAAAGGACGGCGTCATCAAACAGTGGGATGCCGACAAGTTCACACTGATTCAAATCCTTAAGGTAGATTGTGTTGCGTTGATTTGCTTAGTATCCTTGGTATCGTGGTGTTATATCGAGATAGTACGTTCATTGAAGACTGCGCCATGTCAAAACCAAACATGTGACGTATTAGTTACAAAAGTATGAGTCACTCTTTGCTGGATAGAAGGGTCGTTTAACGACTGCCCACATTATATTATGTATCGGACACAAGGAAATACAGAAGGTACTGAGATGGTATTTTTCTATTAAAACCATAAAACTGCAACGTTGTTGGTAAGATGTGGCCACTTGGAACGCATGCCACACCGTTTCCATCGTGAATCGTGAATACATTTTTATTTTACGCATTGCGTTCAGATATCTTATACACTCAACAGTTCACGAAAACCATCGTGGGCACCCGCTGAAACCAAGCTTTTTAGTTCATACACTGCCCATTTGGTTGCGCTGTTCTGATTTCCTGTGCCTTGAATCGCTTTCTTATGTAAAAAAGTTATGGTTTTGTAAACTTACACTTTTGATGCCACATGTATTTTGCTTAGCATAAGATTTTTTACTTTCACCGTCCTTACTGACTGTTGATTACTTTGCTTCAAGTGATTTCAACTTGTTTTGGTTTTTGGGGAGGACGGGCGTTGTTCTCTCCCCAACAAGGGCTTTCAAAGCGAAACCGTGTCTTTCAGGGTCACATCGGGCCAGTTTGTGCGCTGGCAGTGAGCGGTGACGGCGACCACCTCGCTTCCTGTGGAATGGACCGTTCTGTCAGGTTCTGGCAAAGAACGAGCGAGATCATCATTCCGGCGGAGGAGCGGGAGAGGGAGCGGGAGGAGGAGGAAGAGAAACTAATCGCAAAGACACACGAAGCAGTGGTAAGAACTTGCCGGTTTTAAGCGTTTTTAAGCTTCCCGGTTTTTAAGCGTTTTTAAGCTTTGGCGATTGATTTTTCATTGAAATTCTGAAGCATTTCAATAGTTTGATAATGCAGAAAATGTGAAATGTTTCTGGTCGATCCAAAGCAACGAGCAAGCAGTTTTTACGAATTTCAGCGGTGATGTTTCACAGCTATACGGAAGCTACCGCCAATAATGCCTGTGAGCATAGTAATGACTGTCGATGACTTTTAACGGATACTGTAGCTCTGTGCAAAACGCAAGTTGACAACAGTGGTACGAAGAACAACGCATAGGTGATTTGCAATCGCATTGCAAACCGAAAAATTTGCTCGTGTTTTTCTGACTTCCCCAAAGCCCACTTTTGGTGACACAGACAACTAACCTTGCACACGTCAGTTTTGTCTCAACGAAAAAAAGCGGCTAGCAAGCTTCGAGCACGATGCTCGACTTGAGTGCTACGTTGACAGCATCAACGCTGACTTGCTTGGATGCGTTCCGGGCAGTGAACAGTTGGTTGCAACGTCGGCGATGGCGCACGCGGAACATTCCATTGCAGGGGTCATTTGAAGCTATGTGTGTACTTTCCAATTACACATTGTTCGATGTCGCCTGCACCATAAACAGGAATCTGGCATAGGTGCAGAGTGTAAAGTTGCCGCCTTGAAAAAGCTCTAGTTGCACGAAATGGTTGCAAGTTTTTATCGGTGCATAAAACAGTGAAAAATATCGCGTGAAGGTGACTTGTCAAAAGGTTGTTGAAGTCATCAGGAAATTTTCTGATGTCATCGGCTTTCGTATTTGACTCCTGCATCGTCAAAATAGCTTTAGTGGGAAGCACCGATGTTTCTTTAATGCTGTGTACGTTGTGGGGCGTGCAAATGGCCGGCGCCGAACAGTCGTCGCCAAAACGGCAGTGCCAAAAAAGTACCCGGCCCTTACGCTGCGAGCATTGTTCAGTGCAGTAGTTACCAGTGACGTTGTGCGCAACAACTCATCGACTTAAGTTTCTCTCACTGCAATTGTCTGTAACTTGACTTCGCTGGTTCGAGTCGTTGCCGGTGAATTTTTCGGTTTGCACTCATGGTTTCTTTTTTCGGATGGATGTTAAGTTTCCGACTATATTTGATGTCTTTAAAAGAGACAACCGCATATAAAACTGATGCATAGAGAAAAAAAAATTCCTTGGATGTTTTCAAATTCTTGTTACTTCTTTTTGTCCAACCATATGCGCACGTTCGTCAGACCGGCTCTATATACCCGGCGCAGACTGATCGTATTTATGAGTAGAGCCTACATGGAGCTGTTAACTTTTGCATATCTTTTGTGCCAACCAACACTCTCCACTTTGAAAATGTTGATCGGATCACCCTTAGTGAAGCGGTCATGCGTTCGACAGCATATCACACTGTCAGTGCGTGCTGTTCAGTTATCAAAGATACTTCAATAACGCCAGGTTCCCGGAGAATCTGCAAACGATGAAGTTGGCATGGCAACTAAAACTACTGTTGAAAGCATCAAGGCAACGGAGAGGATTATGGAAGCTCTTGAGGTTAGCTGGTTCGGTGAACTCACCGTGGCGGAAGTTTTAAAGAACAGAATTTGCTGCCGCTCATTTGTTTTTGACCTGCTTCTTGTATCTTTGTAACTATATGTATAAGTAGTTACTTCTTGTGTTATTTTCAGACTACATACGCTTACATGCTGCTTGTCAGACCTGTGTGGCTTCTTGCTTGCTTTCAATATTTTGCTCTATGTCAGTAGAGTTCCACCCTTCCATTAAATAAGTGTGTCAGATTAACACCTGAGCCAGCAGAACAAAGGTCATGGAAGTTGTTTTGACGAAAGTAAAGGGTAAAACCGATTTTATGGTCAAGCTGCTGTATGGGAGAACCGAACGGTAGATTATCGCGTTCGTGTAGGGAAGGCCCGTATTGGATGAACGGCCAAGAAAAAACGAAAATTTTCATTTGAATGCAGTTGTGTCGCGAAGAGCGTGCGAACGAAGAAGAGCATCGATCCACGCAAAAGAAAGGAAGCAAGGTATTTTTATTTGACCATATGGTAGTAAACAATGGAGTTATTTCTATTTGGTGGCGAAAAACACGATATGTCAGCAGTGATAAACATGGTGGTGTTTTTATTGAAATGATGAATCATTCTGAAGTCGAAAATCAGTCAATAATGCGTGTCACTGTCCTGTGTTTATTTTCGAAATTTGGAGCTTGATTTAGGCAGGTAATGCACGTGAAAGTAAAGATTGATTAGAGCTTTCGGCCACCGAACTGAACCGTGTTTCTTTCACAAGATGCGGATTTACGTCGCTGGTGGAATTCGAGAGCCGCGACATGGCTGTCTGCGTTGCTGCTTTTTAAGCTTTAAATTCCACAGATCGAGATAACGCAGAAACCACGCTGGCACTTTGCCAAAAGTTTAATTTATTTTTCGCAGTACTTGCCGCGTGTCGTCATCTTGCAGAGACAACAGCCCCGACAGATTGTCGTTTTCTGTCAAGATCGCCATCAAACGCATCGTCAGTCGATCGCGCTGCCGGGCCATGCATGGACACAGTTGCGCGGGCGGCACCTGGCCTTGCTGCGAATTTCTCAGATCCGATTGTCGCGTAAACACTTTCTGTTTTTTTTGCTGTTTTGCAGATCCCGTATATCTCCCAGCACCCGATTCTGAAAGCATACGGCAACATTTCCGTGAGTGAATGCTTCGTCCCTTCTCCGTGGTGTCGATAGCAGCGATAATATTTCGGAATGCCGCTCGCTTGCGTTGGCGGAATGTGAATGCGCACACATCAAAGTCAATGATCACCTGCTCGCAATTTTCTGAGTTTTGTGTCATTCACGGATAACTTTAATAAATATGCGCAATAAGCAAGTAGCTTGTGTGCTTTGCTTAGATCAGTGAAAGTACTTCGCAGTTGTTGACGTTGAAGCCAATTTTCAGTTTATTTTGTATTTTCTTTCTCGATCCAACTACATTTTTCCGCAATGTTTCACTCAGGCATCGCGATATTTTCTTCAAGTACTGCGGAAGGTCAAGTCGAGGTAAGTTCCCAAAATCCAAGCATTTGTTGGTTCAATTTGTTGTTGTTGTCGTTCCTTGCCGCGAGTTTAATGCTTATCGTAGAAAGCTGTTCTTCAGTAAGCGCATCTTTGCAAATTCACTTCTTTTTTCAGCAGTTTGATTTTTGACGTATGCGATTTTGACGCACTCAGGCTGGTTTAAAAACTGCTCATCAGTGTTGTTTGATATGCGATAGTAATACAGCACACAATTGCTTTCAGTTTTTTTTATGTCGTTGTGTGTAGTGAATTGGAAGAAGCTCTGCTGGTGCTGCCGTTTTCCTACGTTCCTGACCTGTTGACTTTGCTCAACTCCTATGTGAAGATCGGCCGCGAAGTTGAACTTGTGTGTCGATGCATTTTTTTTCTTACAAGGTTTGTTGCAAGTTTGTAAATTGATTTTATCACTCAGTCCGATAGTTTGGTTGGCGGCTTGTTGCAGATGGTCTGTGTGTGTCGTGTAAAAGCGAAACATGCCTTGAAGAGATAAAAACTGTGATATATTTTATTGGGTTCAGTTGAACTGGAAGCTTCTCTGTATGAGCGGAATTTTTCGTGCTTTCCACATCTCAATTAAGCGAGGCTTGTAAAATAGCTTGGGCGGAATCGTTATAAAGCGGCGGATTTTGGCTTGACTGGCTAAAATTGCGCTAAGCCGTGCTTTGTTTTTGTGGCAGAGATCAAAGGAAACTACTAATCTTTAGGCCATTTTTTGTGATTCTAAACGGGATGCAGTAGATGACCAGAATCCGGAGTGCTAAGTTCCGGTGTATTGGAAACTGACACCCTGTCGGTCGGGAAAGGTCAACTCAGGCCTTATGTAAGGGTTCAGTTGTGAGGTTGTTGACGCAATTCATTGCGTCGTTGATTGGACAGATCCGATGCAATTTCCCTGTCGTGTGTTCGCATCGATGATACTTATCTTCAAACACGCGCATACGCCCGCGCGTTTCATAGGCGAGCCCACCGGCGGGCGCGCTTTTTCACACAAGTGCTCTAACGTCTGAAATGCAGACCGTTTGCCAAACCCCTGAAGGTCATTTTGTTTTTTGTCGAGCTAGTCCTGAATTTGCACCTCTAAGTGGCAGAATATCTTGGTCAAAATTGTCCGGGAGCCATTTGTTCTTTAAAATTGCCGTTGAGGTTCGCCCAGTGACTGGTCAGCGACACTTGTGGGTCATCGAGTTATTTCACTCTTGCATGCGACCCGTGATATATGCTGCGCCTGGCGTGCAATGGTACGGTAGCACAGCGCTCTTGGCTTGTGACAAGTAACTACGTGCGTACGGAGTGAGAAGAAATAGTTTGGCAACGCACGTCAAACCAAAATGAGGTCAACAGATGGACTCAGTTGTCGACGTGATTCTTTGCCGAAATACTGCGGCTTAATTTTGTGTAGCGTCCGCTGCACAGTATTGTGTGACATACTTGTAACAAGTATGAGTATGCTGTGATGCTCATTACCTTAGAGGCTGAGTCATTTGATGTTTAGGAAGAACCGTATCCGGTCTAATGCCAACGGTTCGATGTTCTGATTTTTCTAAAATTTTTTGTCTTGGAGAAAAAGCGCCTGCTTTTTTATGGTTTCAGGATCCATCTTGGCCGCATCACTTCCAATGAAATGTTGACTGACATTTTAAGCACTCTTCCACAAAACACCGAGATGAAGTTGAACGAACTTCGGGTAAGACGAGCGTAGTTACATTGGTTTCCAGTCAGCATTTTTCGTTGAAGTGCCCCCTGAATGTGAGACATTAATTTGGGATCCACTGCTCTGTAAAGCAAAGCACTTGACTCTCGTAAAATCATGATAGGTTGGTATCCTGATCATTTAAAAACGCTGCTTTCACCATTTTTCCTCGACGTGGTCATAGCAAAATCTTCACGCTGTCTTTTTCGCAAAAGCTAAAGCCAAGCTTTCATTCTACTTGAGGGGAACCAAGTTGCTCAATGGTCTACCTGCGAAAACTAAACGCCTCACCATTTATACAAAGATAGTTTAAACTTTTTCCATAAGTCAACTGTCGTTTATCTTCTTGGTGCCAAAGGAAACTGCTGCGCTGAGATGCGAAACTTTGTTAGAGTCCATCCAAGGGGGTCGGAAGGGGATTTTGCCTCCCTGGATTTTAAAATTTGATGTTTTCCCATTGACTTTTTATGTAGAAAAATGTTTTTCGCTTAGCTTCGAGTTGTAAAATAAAATTTCACTACTGTTGTCCGCTCCTGGAAAAATGTTTTTGGCCACCACCTGGAAGAAGTCCTTCCGACGCCCATGAGTTCACAAACACTAAACCGTGTTCCCACCTAATTAATTCTTCCCGCCTTATTGAGTTGAAACTACAGTATATCGCATTTGTCGATGCGATATATCATAAGTGTGTTTTTCTAGTCTGCGTTTTATAAACTCGTCATCATTTTGCTAGTCGTTTTTGTTGGCTTGTTTTAAATACTGCGCAAGCCATGTATGTTTGTGCCAGTCTTCGCGCTTTTTCCCCGGGACGCGACAAAACGCCTCGATTCAAGCATCAGTCTCCAATTGACTGCCGTAAATTAACTGAATTAAAACTGAAGTCAACCAGTGCGTGTCTTTCGCGCCAGAAGCCCGGGCCGGTGCTGCTTTGAATGATCAAGTCGCTCGTGTTTTCTTCCAGGACCGGGTCGGCTTCAACCGCGCAGCACTCGACCACATCCGGCGTCGGTTTGAATCTCGCAACGACGTCACGTTCTTCTCTGACGCAACGCAGCAGCGGAAGGAAAAGGCGAGGAAGAAACGCAAGCGTGAAAAATTGCAAAGAGCGGTCATTGCAGTGTGACGTCATTCGTTTTGTAACGTAATTGCTGCGTTCTTTTATCATGCGTCAGAACGATCTTTTCGAGAGGAAGATGTTGGGAACGCGCTCGCGTTAAATGACGTCGTGTAAGCGCCAGGCGCTTAGGTTGTCACTGCCTTTTGATGAACCTTATACAAGCAAAAGTGGTAAAAATTGTGTTGGCGTGATTTTCCTTAGCGGCAGTTGGTGGAAAAGAAGGTTGCAGACTGAGGAGAGATCACATTTTCCTGGTTGTGGTTCATTCACGGTCAATTTATAGCTGTTCATGTATTTTTTTATTTAGATCATAGCATGGATACAGAATCGCCACAAAAATGCAACACGTCCAAGCAATTCAAAGACAACCGTGCAAAAAGTGTATTAATTTCGAGTGCAAAATTTAAGTTCGGTTTGAACATTTACTTTTAGAAAGATTTGACGATAGACCAGGTATTCAGCATTGTGGTTGCTTAAAAACAAGGATGTTGAAGCACTCGGTAAATGGAGTATCAGCTTGGCATAAACTCTGCAGAGTCTAAGCGACCATGTGCATCGCTGCCTGCATATTTTCCATACCACTGGTTTGTCAAGACCAAGAAAACGTGACTGACTCGGTGTCGAGCGGTGGGCGCTCTGATGCGTTAAATCCTATTAAAGTGTTTGGTTGTGTAATTGGTCCAACCTATCGCCAGTGAATCAGAGCAGACGCTCTCAGGGAAAACCCGTCATTGCTGACAATGTTATTTCATTGCATGCGTGACACACTGCAGGAACGGGTCGCCGAAATAAACAGCGGCGAGTTCTCGACCAAAGTCTGACCGTCGCTTTGCATTTTCTACTCACTAATCCATAGGTGTAGGAGCAAGCAAAAGTTTGGGGGTGCGAAGGATTTTTGCCAGAATTTCTCCAAACTTGCCCGAAAAGTTGTGCAACGTTTGCCTACAAGTTTTCTACCACAAAGATCATGAAGACCTTTTTTGGTGTGACCTCCAAAAAAGGTCTTTATTTGTTTTTCTACAAACGTTGGGCGCCATTTTTGCCCAGATTTTCAGGGGTTTTGCTCAGATTTTCAAGGATTTTGCCCAGATTTTCGACAAATCAAAACGTTTGGGGGCGCGCTTGCACCCTCGCCTCCTACAGCACTGCACTAATCTACATATTTTGTTTACATACACGGGTGGGTAACGTGCGACACTCGTGAACATTTGATATGGTCCGCATCAGCATTTTCGTTAACCTACGTTAGTACACAACATCGCGTCAAAACCAAACTCTTAAGCAGATATTTTGACAGTCAGCCAAGAGGAGGCTCTCTAGTTACCCATGTTTTCTCTCATTTTCCTTAGGAAGGTAAAAGTAGAGTTAAGATAAATTTGAATGCTACATTTTTTGCGGCCCGCCAGCGATATTTCATAGATGCTATGGGGCACGTGATTGTAGGTAGATTCCAGTTCCACACCTATGGTTTACAACGAAGCAACGATATCTGATGGAGAGCACAAGAGTGCCTCCTGTCAGCCTCACCCACGACGGTGTTTATGATCGAACGGGTGGGTCTGCTTTCAAAATCAGGACTCGCGTGATCCTTCCCGCCGGAACCGTTATCTTCGTTTTTAGTCGGTGGCGTGCAGAGGTCTAGTGATGCCCGGGGCGATTGCTTGATTAGATGCCCCCTGCCAAATTCTAGTATTGAGCAGTGACGCATGGTGGTCATTGTTACTGGATATACGCTGTCTGCGACGTCACAATAGGATGGTCATTCACATTTGCAAACCAACGTTTTGGCGAAGCCTGTTTACACAACACGCATATTCTGGGACGCCGGAGCAGTGGTGGTGCAGGGGGAGCAGTAAAAATGCTGAGGGCAATGGAAACTTATAAAAAACAAAAAATCATTACCAATTATGTTTGTTTCTGTTCACCAACAATGTTGATCTCAAAAATGATAACAGAAATTATAGAAAATCGTTCTGAATTTTCTGGGTGTCCGAATAACTGCAATAAATTTGTTCAAAGTCGATCTTGATAAACCATGAATTGCCTATGATACTGTTATGAAAAGGCACCTCCGCCCCGTTGCCCCCCTTGTGAAAGGACAGAGGGGAAAATGTCCCCGTCATGCCTCCATTCTCCCGCGTCCCTGTGCATATCATTCTACACACACTCTCTTTACTCGTTGTAGGCTACAATGTGTCACTGTAATGAACATAAATTTTATCAGCGTCTCCTAAGATACAGCAGTTCATGACTGCAAAAATATCGTGCAACGCGTTAAAACAGGGGATTAGAACACACTCAGTGCTACGTCAGCTCGATTCACAACTGCAAAAATACAATGCTGCGCGAATATCTTGTGGAATAGCAGGCGATCAGAAAGTATGCAGCTGGGATGTCGGACACCCAGGGTTGACAGTTTGAAACGTGTAAACCACACAAGAAATGAGAATGCGCACCACGTACGCAAGAAAATTTTCGTTTCTTGTTGTGGCTGTTAAATGTAAAATTACTACAGGGAAAGAACAGACACGGGCTTGTGTGAGCCGATATGATCAATCCGCCTGAACTCCCAATTAATGACGAAGCTCGAAAAGCACTTATTGCAAGCACAGGTGTGCGACTGTATTAGCACAAAAAACGAAACGGGAAACTTTGTGGTGATGCATTATAAAATCAGCTAAATCATGCACGTTGAAATAGAACAGTTTTGAAATTTGGATCAGAAAATCAGTTAATCGTCCGTAATTGTCTTCAGGGTTGATGTAATTGGACCCAACCAAAAAACACCTGCTTTTTATTTTTTTAAAGCCAACTTAAAAAAACAATCAAACCCACCAAAAATCCCACACTTCTTTTCCTTTGAAAAATGTACTATGAAGTAAAAAGTAAAATAAGCCGCACAGTTGTTCAGTTAACCGTAATTTTTCTTAATGAAACAAAACAAACAGCAACGAAATTGGAACGACTTGTAAGAGAAGACATTCAAACAGTTTGAGTAAATGCTACTGGTTATCTTCTTCAGCTCTGAAAAATCGGTATATTTTAATCAAATTTTTCTGCCTTCTCTGCATCCAATAGCTTGTTTGTGTGAAAGTGGCTTTTCTCTCTTTTTGGTGCTTGCTTACCAAGCTTTACCACTTTGGAGTGAATTGACCACCAACACTTCGCGAAAACAAAGCTGGGGTGCATTTCTTTACCCTCAAATTCGAATGCCATAATAAGTACAAGTTATTATTATGTAATTCTGAAAATGGTATTATTGTATGATGCAAGAAAACAATTCAGAATGGGGTTTACTTGTTGTTTTTTTCAAGAATAAAAACCTCCTTCTTATAAAAAAAACAAAAAATAGATATAAAAAAAGAAAAAAAACATGCAGGTTGGGTTTTATTAAAAAACGGGTTTTTCTCAACCCTGATTACCTTTCAATCCTTTTTTTGTGATTTTCCCTTGATCGTACAATCCGGAACAAGTCACGTCACTATCAGTTTGGTTGGGTGTGCTCTGCACACCCAGAGCACAGGTCCCTGGTATTGAAGAAGTTGAGAATTACTGACATTTGAATACATAAAAGGTCTTGAAAAACAAGTTTCGAAATATTAAATCCATGTAGCATGTGTTAGTACAAACCACCCTATCTTGCAATGCTGCATATTGTCGAATCTGCGGCAAAGCGACTTTTCACTTTTGAAAGACAGGAAGGTGCTTAATTTGCCCCGCTACTACGCATGCTGTTGTTAAAGCAATGCAAAGTGAAAGAACTTTTAGTATTTTTTAAAAATCGGTACCCTAACCATTACATCTACGCTTGCATTGGCAAGCGCTTTACAGGACGAAACTAAGGAAGGTTAATTGGCGTGCCTCAGATGATTTGTATAGCATATCAACCGTACGTTTGACAGGGCTAATGAAACGTACGTCGAAGGAAGATGACCTAGCGCTGCTGGGTCAGTTCTCGACGTTTTGCCCCATGTTTACAGCTTGATCCCCGCTACCATCGCGTAGATCTGAACAACTAACAAACAAGAAAAATTTCAGAGACGTAGCTATGGCTAGTTTTACCCATTGTTTGCGATTAACGTGGGTCCCCAGACTTCACTTGGAGGCTCTGACACTGTGCTGGAAAACTTATATTAATCCCTTACTCGTCATACTCTCACGCGCTCTTTCAGTCCCGTGAGTATCGCTGTAGTTTGCCGCTCCTAGGTAATGCCGCGTGAAACAAGTCTACTGTATCTTGCCAGTCAACTCGCGCGCCCTGTGCGGTTACCGTCATGACTCAGTAAACTACAGCAGTTCTGAGAATTTTCAAGCAAATCCGCTTGTGCCAGCACTTATATTCCTTCGAAATGGCAGAACTCGGTACTGATAGTTTTACTTTGAAATTCATGTTGTTTGAATTTTTGGCAAGACTTGCACGTCATACGCGTCAAGCGTCTTCGTGGACTTTGACATCTGACCGAAAATCTTCCATATTTTGACTTTTTCAGAGCTCAGACTCAAGCAACACGGCGATGAGCTCTTATTTCTTGTCATCAACTGGCCAGATAATGATCGCAGTCTGTTGTTTGCAACTGCTGTTCACGTCCTTCTCGGAAAGTAGATACAAGGCGTGGTTGTTTATGAAAGTATGAGAGACGAACGCATGCGCCTAGCCACCAGTGTCAAAGCAAGACTAAGTGCTACCTGGGGCCTACCATAAAGCGCCGCCCTTTCCACACCTCAAATTTGCTTTCAAGAATGTAAAATGCAAGATCACGTTTCGTGCTTATTAAAGATATAAGGAATAGTAAAGCATCTTGAACATTACAATCAAGCACTCAGACTGAAATGGGTCTTGTTTTCATTGTTGATTATGAGTCTTGCTTTTTCTGCTTGCCGCCACCTTTCTCATCATAACGCTTCCTATTTTCTCTGCTTTCTTTACATATGCGTATATGGACCCAGCACATTTCGTCAAATTTTCTTCCCTGTTCGCTTTCAGTCTCCGGTAAGCCGCACCAATTGGCTTTGATCGTTTACACAGTCCTGGGATCAAACAAAAAATAAGACAAGTGGTGGCGGCATACACAGGTGTACGGGAAGACATTTTACTGGGAGGCGGAAAAAATTTGCCCTGAAACTAACTTTTTTACAGTAGTTTAATCTGAATGGGGCCTGAAACATCTTGTAAATCCGTTCTATACAGTTGAAGTCGTTTGTGACGGCTTCATCTGTAACGTCAATTCGCTTAAAATGTTACATTTTATTCGGTCCCGATGGCATCATGTACATGAATTTCAATTCGCTTATAACGTCAATTCGGCAATAACGTTATTTTCTTTATGCAATCACCTAGAGGTGCCGATATAGGCAAATTTTGTAGTTACCTTGCTTGTTAACTCAAGGGGTTCAAGGTCCTTGTGTTGTGTTCTCCCAGACAAGAAACTTTACAGTAATTGCCTTTACTGATACAAATATGTAGGGGAAGGTGGGGCACAGCAGGACTAGGGGCACAGTCGTCTTTTTTGATTTGTTCAAAAAGTTGAAAACGTTGAACTTTGAAATTTCCATGGTGATGTAGTCTCATACCAGCCGTAGTACTAAAGTGAAATTTTCGTTGATAGGCAACCGTTGTTACGAGTCACAGAGAAAGTTGTGTTTTTGCTACCCAAAAGCAATTTATAAAATCGCATTTAGATTTGAGTTTTGCCCACGTTAATCAACATCTTCTGTTCTGAGTTTTTGTGACGTTGTAGTCAAGGCAGTGCAACATTATTTGATAATGCCAGATTTTAAATTCTTTTTGAGTTGAGTTGGTACTTCTTCATTTTATTTTTTAGGTATGCATGGGGCACATCTGACAGAAAAAATGGGGCACA
>JGI24159J19872_10001684_pt1 | contig 24942 bp, 10 predicted proteins | sample Ectturendosymbi4_FD_19872 | JGI IMG/M metagenome (IMG submission 19872)
GGGTTGTTACTACTGATAATGGGGCTGCATCTATACTGATGAGTGGGTTGTTACTACTGATAATGGGGTTGTAACGGAATCAAGGCAACTGCTAACGATTAGCAATTGTCCAGTTGGTAGTTTTCCTAGAACTGGTTGCAAAACTATGGATGAAGTGGCTGCATCCCACTTCTGCTGAGGCGATGGATCATTACCAATAAGGAGTCTGTATAACTACTGAAGAAGGGTTACCAGACCACATGAAATTTTTCAAGAACATTTTGTCATTCATTGAATATATATATTTTACTTCATGCCCACTTTGAATACTTTTTAGATATAGTGGTGTAGCACATTTTTTCATACAAACATTGCTGAATAATTCTGTTGTTCTATTCATTAACATTGTTTTATCTTGATTCTTGAATGTTCAATATAATCAGTTCAATAAGGAACAACTTCACAATTGTTCAAGAACTTTCAAGGACGCTGAAAAATTTTCAAGGGCAACTAAATGTTTTTCAAGGACATAACCAGTTTTGATAGCAAATTCAAGGAAAGTCTTTGACGCTCAAGCACGCCTGGCAACCTTAGTTGCATCACTAGCAATGCAAAGGCTGCATCACTCCTGCTGGGGGAGCTGCATTACTACTGTTGAAGGGTCTGCATTACTGCCAATACGGGGGCTGCATCACTGCAAATAAATCAGACTGTTGGCCTGATTTACAGCAAAGTTTTAGCATGGAAATTATGAGCACATCAGCTAACGGCAGAACCCATTAGTTACAAGAATGCTGCCGACAAAACCTTTGTTAGCCATTTGGTGGTTACATAAGGTGGTTAGAAGCATGTTAGTGATCTGCAGTCATCAGAGATGTGATGCTGCAAATAAAAACTTAAAGAATTTAACATTTCTGTGTAAAAGTGTATTCAACCCACACAAACGAATATTTCTATGTATAAGCCACGGTTTTTAAAAATGTATCTGGAAATCAATGGCGATATAATAACGATAGCAAAGGTATTTGCATATAATGAACCAGAGTTGCACTTGACGCCTTCGTATTGAAGGATGGTACATCGGCTGATCGAACGGATTTCAACAATGTCTAACCTCCAATAGATTTAGACAGGAATGCGACCACCCTTGTGATGGCTTAATACCGCATTCAAGCTTGTCCAGTTTTTCTTGCTCCGTTTTTTTGCCGTTGTCTGAATATTTAAAGATCCCTTGAAGACCGACATAGGATTGTATCATCCCGCGGTGAGCAAAACACATCTAGCAAAGTATATTGTGTTTTTGCTTTTTTCTTGCAAATTCAGAAATGCAGCCAAAAAAATATAATCCTGCAGTTCTATGGAAGCATTAAAACTGCTGGATGTCAATACTGCTAAACGAAGGAAGCTTATGTAACCTGCTGTCTTTTTGCACTTGATAGAAATTAAATATGCAGTTATTTAAGAAGCCAAACATGCAGTTGATTCAAACACATTTTCTTGTTAAACTTTCTACCTCAAACTTTTCATACTGAATGAAACAAAATATTGCCTTTTTCACACAACTAATAACAGCACTAAAAGTTGTATTGCAGGATTGGTAGACTAGATGACCTCATGGTCTTTCACCAAACCTTTGTGGCAAAAAAACTCCAGTAAATGTTGCTTGTGTAGAAACTTGGCTCTTAAAAATGTTACAGCTTCTGCATTACATTTGCAACACATCATGCAATATGCATGATTATGAGATTACTGATATCACTGTATTTACAAAGAACGAAACAGTCTAAGTGCGGAATACTGCTACACAAATTTCACAAGCTCATACAGTTTCATATCAAACAAATTTGAATCTGCAGTAAATTATAAAAACATTTGTACTTGTGTAATTCTACATTTAACAAATCGGTTTTCTTCTACACAATGCTGTACGATCTTTGAGTTGTATGAACTATTATTTCCTCACAAAAAAACATTGACACTGTTACTGCCAACATGGACATCAAATTCACTTAACACTATGGACAGCATATTTACAATTTTGGATAGCACACTTTTCACTTCATTCAGAACACTTACCACGTTGTGGTCGGAAACTGAAAACCGCTGATGACTTCCCCTACTGAGGTGGGCAGTTTTACCGGATTTGTAGACATATGAAGGATTTTTAAGGGTTCTGCGACCACAGAAAGCTGGAACTTCCTGCAGACATGCATTGTTAGAGGTATAATACAAGGAACAGTTCGTGGATTGATATTTGACAAGAAACCTCCTTTTAAACAACAGTTGTTTACATTGACACTTTGCTATACAAGGTTATTGAATATTGCTGCTTTACAATGCATTCCCTGATCACTTGAGCTTAGCGAAGCAAGGCAATTTGTTTCATGTCAGTGGCTGGTTCAACTATACTTCTTTTGGCAGCAACAAATAAAATCCATGTCAGCTCAGAGAAAAAAATTCCATGTTTACGTTTCACCATCCACGTTATTAACCATTTCTAAAGTTGTGGCAAAAAATCAGAAAATGACTTGAAAAAGCTATTTCAGTTGCACATGACAAAACTGAGACACCAAAAATGCATAAAAACAATGCATCTAATGGTTTGAAAAGTTCTTAATGCACCAACTTAGACAAGGTGGTGCGATTGTATCTCTGACCTTGCTTGGTTCAGTCTTGGTGTGGACCCAGCATAAATATCAGAGATGTCTAAAGACAGTGAGGTATTTCGAATCCTCCCAGTTCTGCTGCACAGGAGTTCTCAGAATAAGGAAGATACGCTATCTGCAATGGTCCTTCTTAAATCTTTGTCCACTAGGACCTCCCACTTTATTCAGTAAGAGATCCTGGTCCTGCGCTTTTGTGTAGGCCTTGTTGGTTTTTCCAGACGTACATTGCAGACTAGCAGGTGGTGATCGGTCGACAGGTTTGCACACCTTTTGACATGAACGTCCAACAGTGAACGGAACAAGTCAGCTGGAACTATGCAGAAACCAATGAGTGACCGTTGACCCAAAGAATCTCTGCACATGGTTTACTTGTGCAATGTGCACATCTCTGTGCTGGAAGAAAAATGTTCATTATGCACAGATGTTGTCACAGCGGAGTACTGCACAACACAGCCCAACAACTTCGACCTCAGCATGCAAACCCTTTTTCATAGTGGGATCCATTTCATCAACACAGTATGCCAGCTGAGGGATTACAAGTATACCCACTCCAGCCTGTGCAAACTGTGCTGACTCAACACCAGAGCAGAAGAGTTTCCACCCACTGTCAAGCTTAACATTGTTAGAACCACGGCACTTAGTCGAAGAGATGCTAACAGCATCCAGAGAATATTGTTTGGCTTCCTTGGCCAGTTCATGTTTTTTTTGTGAGTGAAGTGATATTCCAGTTTCCAATCACTAGCTTATGGCAAGATTACTGCTTATGCGTGGCTTTCAAGTCTCCCAGGGTAGAAGCACTCTGCACTGTCCCCATTCGCCTCCGCAGATGCGTAGTGGATGTAACGTGGGGCCTTTAATTGTGGATAGCTGATGGGGGAGAATTTTGTGTATTTTTCGAACAGGCCGCTTTGTCTAAACTCTAAAGCCCGAGTGCAGTCTTTGGTGATGAGCTCTATGACCGATGCACGATTGTTTCATTAATTTTGTGCATTTCATGGCAGTAGCTGCACAAGTTACAACGTTGGACAGACTGGCTGGGTTATTTACAGGGCAACGTTTGTAATACCATGATGTACCACAAGAAGGCGATACTACTGAGGGTACATTTGTGTAGGTGAGGCCTGCATTGAGTCTACTGCAGGCGCAGTCATGCGGCAATCATTATTCCTGAAAAGCAGGGCTATGCTTTGCACTACCATGTTTCGTTTTGGAAAAGGGTGGTCAATGTTTTTACTTTTTAGTCCCATTTCAGTCACAGAATGGAGTTGGTAAGGACCTAATCACTACAACGCCAATTCATGGTCATCATAAATGACTACACATAAATATGATTCTTATGGCTTAGTGCCATCAAAGACGTTTAATTCGGTCTGATTTCTTCTCAAACTTTCAACAACACATGTTCAACCCTTCAACGTCCAGTGTCACGGCTTCACGACGTGCCGGAATCTACCTCAGCCTATGTTAACAAGGTAGTGGGTCATGCAATTTTCACCAACAGTTATCTAGGCCATGTGAGACGAATGACTGACAACATTACTCAAATGCAATGTGTTCGGTGCATAATAAATAATAGCAAATAAAGTGCAGGATGTACCAGAGGTTTGGTGAAAAAAAATGCAACAAAACAACATACCACAGAAGGTCGGGTATGATTCATTAGACAAAAAACCTGCCGTGAAAAAAACAAACATGCAACATGACTTTTCAGCATGGTTCAATTGCAGATTTCAATGGGAAATACTGCATTGCATTGAGCCGGTGAAGAAAAAAATTTCATCACAGAATTTCTTTTCCTGTAAAAAACATTTTCTAAAAATTTTTTTCATTTCCAAGAATTCCTCAATTAAAGATTTTTTTCAAAACTAACACGGTTATTTGTGAAAAGGATATTTAGTGGCTTTTTCAAATATATTAAAATTTTGGCATGACTCAAACAACATGCATATCTTTTCCAGCTTGCTTAAGCCTGAAGATAGATGTAATAACAACTCAAACCTGTTTTTTTCCCTAAGACATTTCGGTAATTTTGCTGAGGCATTTTGGTCACTGAAACATTTCAGTTATTTGTCTCACAGCTGCATTAAGACTTGCCATAATGGTGTTTTTAGGCCATATTTTCAGACATTTTGACTGAAATGACTTAATTTTTTTTGGTCATTTCAAAATTATTTCACTCTATGATAAAAAAAAAAGCAAAGCTTCTGACTGTTCATTTTAAGCAGCTTTTTGTTGTCCGCCTACCTTGACAGAGAGAGCATGTTTTGCCATCTGCATTTAAGTTTGTAGAAGAAAATTACATCTGTTGTTTTGCAATGCACAATCACTGCTTTCCCAGGAAAGTAGCAATTCAGAAATCTTATCTTTAGACATTACTTCAGTGAGATAGCATGTTTGAACAGACGTGTGGTTTGGGTGCTTATGACGGGGCTGGCAATGCTGAACATCCCTTGCTGGCTGTGATATAACTGTTATGCCAGCAGACAAGGTTTTAACTTGCACAGGTTTTTGATGTCCATGTAAAACAACGAAGAAACTTTGCAAAAGATCATTCAGAAGTTTTGCACATCTGACAGCCAAAATCAAAGCAACACAAATTTCAATGGTTCAAAAACTTTGCCAGCAGTACATTTGTTTCAAAACGTTGACCCTGATTTCATTTAAAGCATTGATTCTTGGTTGTATCGTGTTCGGCATGCAAGAATATCAAGTTTCACTCTAACTGCAAAAATTCGTTCGGTGTTAAAGGTGAGCACAACTGATGCTATTCTTTCACTTTAAGCTGACAATTCATCAGAAATATTTCATTTCTGAACCACACCTCTACTAACGATCCACTTGATGCTCCAAAACTGCCATCAGCTTCGTAGTCATTAACTGTAAGTACACCACTGCCCAACGGAGATGGCAGCACATGCGGCGAGCACACCGAATATGTTGCATTGAGCAACGCTGATTGCACAACGGCATCTGAAGCATTGAAGGGGATCAGTGCGGTGGTTCTGTAAAAAATGCTGGTCATATGAACAAAAGTAGTTTGATACAGCAATTACATGACACCTATTGTTCAGTTCTTCTTTATGATATCCAATGCGCAAACCAATAAAAAAGGTAGTCTTCATTTATTATGAAACAAGTTTTGAGGTTGCAATCTAGATGCAGGAAAAAGAGCGTAAAGAAAGAAAAAAGCAAATGCTCAATGAAAATGCTTGAAATTAATGTTGCATTGACTGTAAATAGAACATTTTTGTGGATAAATCTGGTTCAATTTAACTTCTTGCATCACTTCCAGTACCTGAGCATTTTCCTACTTTTTTAGCTTCAAACCACTAGTTTCCCACCTTTTAACCACATTACCCTATGAAACACAAATGAAGCCTTTACCTTCCTTGTAAATTCAAATAAAAACTTCTGAAATCGGATTGTCCTTTAACAGCTTCAGTTATTTCCAGTACCAGTTTCTCACCATTTTCTATTTTAGGAACAAAAGCCAACAGAGGAACATCTCCTAAAGTTCAAACAAACCACATCTTAACATTGTGCGCGCATCTGTTCAAAGCTAATCACATCAGTAATAACAAAACATTTTGCTTCCAAAGATTGTGTATTTTGAAAGATATAAAAATTATTTTATGGAAGTACAGTAACAGTGTCATTTTTCTTTACATATTCTAAAACATCAAAAAAAACACCTGAATAGCAGAAATACAAATTTTCACATGAGCTGATTTTTCTTCATTTTTATATTGATACTATCATACATTTAAAATAATTTAGAATGCATTATAGCCAAAAAGTTCTTCAATAAGCATATTCTTCTCTCACCTCCTTTTCGGAATTTTATCAAATAAACAAAACCATTATGGACTGAAGACCTGGACACAACCAATTGTGATTTGCCAGTAACTTGAGCTATTTCATTCAAAGCATTTTGAAGACCAGCTGCAGAGACCTGAAAGAAAGTTTCAGTACGCACTATTCAAAACTCGAAAGTCATCATAGTCAACAACAAAATAATTTCACAAACAACCAACATCTTTCAGCTGTTGCATTAATCAAGCGTTTAAATATTTTCAGAGAAATACAAAAGCCCAAAGAATGCCCTCAAATTAATCATTTCTTTCAATGTCAGTTTGTAGCAAGTGTGTATTAGAAAACAACAGTTTTTGGCTTCCACAGCACAGTAGAGCCACTTAAAAGTGTGAGGGGAATTTTTCCACAGGGGAGTTGAATTATCTTAAAGCCATGCTAATTTTTACTTTTTTATAAAAACGGTTTTCTCCTATCTACAAACATTTCAAGTGTTACGTAATAACCCATTTTTAACAGTAATTTTTATCTTTCTTGAAAATAATTTAAATCACAAATATGATATATCATGCATTTATCACCTCATTGCTCCCATTAATACCCTGAATATCATCCGAACACACTACTACTGGCTTGTGGATAAATATTATGCAATCCACAATTTTCTTATGGTTATTTATGTTAACACAATGTCATTATTTGTTTTTGCAGACAGCACAGGTATACAAAGGCAATTATGGAACCAAATAATAAAATGCTGCTAAAATTTTGGTTGTCATGAATATCTGTCATCTTTTGCCTGTTCTTGGCATTGCAAACATACCTTTCACTATATCTTTAGCTCACATCAAATCAAATCTGCTCACATCAAAGCCCAACAGTGGGCATGGTTCAGAAGGAATCTCAAAAAGCAACTTCACCCTACATACAGGGGTGCATCCAGGGGGTCTGTTTGGCTGTCATGACAGGCCCTTTTACACCACAGGTAGGCTACTCAGCATTAATGCTGATAAAATATCAAAAGCTGTCACTGCAGGTCTCGAATGTGAATGGTTTGGAACAGGCAACAGCCTGCATTTCCCTTCTAACATTGCATATTGCTATTACAAAACAACATCCCTGCCTTGTCTAAATTGCGCCTGCGCAATGACATGAAACAATTCACGTTTTTGAACGTGCTTTAAATTGATATTGCGTCGAACGCACATGTTTTGGAGTTTACTCCTCTGGCAGTGCCAACTCCAATGCAAGCAAAGCTCAACACTTTGCGTGCGTAGGAGTGACAATGTGCGTCATTACGTGTATGTCCATGGGAGTAAACCCACGTCATAAAACACACTTCAAAAGTGCCACCACAGGCGTTCATCTACAATTCGTATTAATCACGCAGGCGATCCATGGTTGGTCTGAAGCACTTGCGATGCATTTTTTCTTGTTGAAGGGGCATTGCAAAACTGAAAGAATACAGATATAAGCGGAGGAGCAACCTGTGAGAATATGTGGTGTTCACCACGAATCGGTGCTCAGATAAACTCGTTTCACATTGAAATCCAATGTGGTTGCTTCACAGGTAACCCAGTACGGTTAAGCTCTTGTGGTTGTTTTTGTGCTGTTAGACTAATACTTTAATTTTTCAGGTAAAACAATGTTTATTTCTACGTTCAAAAATGAATAGTATGAGTGCTGAGCATCATTCCAGCAACAGCCTGAACAAAGGGGCCTCAGCGAAGGTGCAAATTGTGCAGAAGGCGTGGCAAACGCTTAACCGCATGTGGGGTTTGACTTTGCATGATACCATGCTTCAACGAATATCACTCCCTGAAACATATGTGATTTACTTCCTTTTCATGTATCATACCACAATTGGTTGTTGGCTTTGGCGTCTCACATTTCATTGTTTGATTTGGCGTATTATAATTCATTGCATTGTTAGCCCACACTCCAGGCAAACAACGCGATAATTTCTTAATTTCTTAAATTTATTCTAAGAATTTGCTGTAAAAAAACTGTTGTATTAAAAACAGTACACTGTTTTCAACAAATTCGTTTGGAAATGATTTAGCAAAGTGTTCTTCAAATAGCATCTACGAATTAGGGAGCTACAGTTGCTGCACTGTAATACGTCACAGTGACGTTGCTAAAGTCTGAAAAGGACATCAGTTCAGGAAGTACAAATTAACTTTCTTATAATGTTTCAGATTTTTTTTGTAGCACCTGTGGTTCGTAAGTTATAGTCACAAATAAATTGAAAGAGAAAAATAATTTTGCAGCAAGACAACCTCATGCGCTACGCAACTAATTGCTGGCAGACATGACCTGCTTTGCGACACCACTTTGCATATCACAGTACGAGACACGAGCAGACAGCTCCGCACGCAATGTGTTAAGAGAAAGTGTGGTTTTTGCTGAAAAATGATATCAAAAGCTCCCCTTCTGCGACAGTCCCCTTTTTTCGAGGCTAGATGCGCCACTGCCTACATTCACCAATTTATTATGGTAATGAAGCTAAAAAATATTTTGAATAGCAAGCTTCAAATAATTGTACAAACCTACTTAGGCTAAAGTTTAAAACTTCAAACAAAAATTTGTAGCAGATAAGTGTTTCATGACAAAACATTTTGAAAACATATATCAGCAAATCCAGCCACTAAAACAAAATAGCTTGATCACAAACTATGAGGAAACTGATTATACACCAGAAATTGTAGTTTTAGGTAGCCTTGGTCTACCCACCTTCTCTCATGATACTGAACATAGATGTGCAGCTCACAAGAGGATATTTAAGATCATATTTGGCAGTACTCTGATCTATGATGAAAACTGCTCATCAATCCCACTTGTTAATAGTTTTCTAGCCCATCCACTGAATAGTGTAAATCATTGTCAATCCCCCAGGTACCCAATCATGTTTTCATTTTACAGTAGAACCACTTTTTCTATCTGTGGGTGGGAATCCATAAGATGTGCATATTAAATCACACACAAATGATCACAAACTTCAGATAATCCTCTCTGGGCTGTACCATTTCCTAGACATCAAATGTTAACCACCACTAAAACAAAACACCAACCCTCTCTTGAAACGCCACTGAAGCTCAAAATTTCTGCCTACAACAACCCAGTGAAGTAATGGAACTTCACATGGAAGATTACAGGTGCCTTCAAGTGGCCCTCCATATTGTGGCAGATTGTGAATGCTCACCAAAACTGTCGATACAAGAGCAACCACTGCTGCCTGTGCTGGATGTGTAAGAATATGCCCTTTTCAATGCGCAGCAACATCCCTATTCTTGAAGATGACCCAAGACCCACCACCATACTACAGATGAACACCAAGGAGCTGAAGATCAGCATCATCGAGCAGCTAGCCTGGAAGAACAATGCACACGTCATTGTCCTCTAGGAGACCTACTGGATTACTGCAGACAAACTAGTGATCCTGACTTCTCACTAGCTGGTTCAGTCCTGAGCAGGAAGCACAGCCTTGCCACATTTGTCCATGAGCAGTTGGAATGGACACTGGTCGACTAGTCTTCAGATCAATCAGAGACTGAGTGGTTGTGTGTAGATGTTGCAAGACATAAATCATTAACGTCTAAAAAATTCCACCCTTGCGACTCACACCTACGGCCATTCTGATGTTCCCACACCTCAGTCTGTATGTTGGTGACTTCAACTGCCAACATGTCAACTTGGACTGCAGCAAAACATCTCCTGATGGTGAGAGTCAGGACTCCTGGGCAACAGCCAATAACCTTGACTTGCTGCATGACCCAAAGGGAGTAGCCAGTTTCTTGTCTCACCAATGGAACATCGGCAACAACACGGACCAGGCGTTTGCAAATAACAGCTAGGACAACTGATTGCCAGATAGATGTGGGACAGAGTGCAAGACCTTCTATCACTCCTTCCTCCAAGCCCCAGTGGGGACTGACTTTGACAGCTATTTTGTCCCTACTTTCATTGCTTGATCAAAAGAGGAAGGAGCGATGGGAAGAAACTGTCAATTCCATCAACTTCTTGCAATCTAGCCGCTGGCGTGGAGCATTATCAATAATCTTGCTGGCAGGTCTGGATGCTTTTCTCGCCTCTGCCTCATCTCAGCAAACTCCATTGCTTCACAACTCGTTAAAAACATGCACATAAGATGAGGGACCACGAATCCACCAGGCCCGTCAACAAGAAGCTGTCCAACCTATAGAAGATCAGACGGATGTTGTTTCAATCTATGTTGGAAGCGTCGCCTTGCCAGTGGTTCAAGGGCAATTTCAAAGGGAGCGATTGTAGCGATCGCTCTTCTAAAACTTACAAAAGTAACTTTATTCACAATGTTTTTTTACAATTCGGAAAACTGTATTCGTGATAAAAGGCCATTTTGCTGTCCATTGTTTTGTCACAGCAGCGTTGTGACCCATATCTCATTTCTCTTGCAGTACTGCACCCATAATGAGACTTGACTATAAAATATTGTTGATATTGCCCTACCTGAAATCACTAGTTGAATCTGCCCTTGCAGGAGTTGCATTTATCTGAAATTGACATATTCTATAGTGTGTTAATAATCATTATCTGGCATTGGGATTTATTCAGTTCTTGTGTTTTTGGATCATGAAATAGGCCAGTATTTCACTCAGTGCTCACCTCCCGACTGGGTGTGTATACATGGTGTCTCAAATCAATACACCCATTTGTACCCATCACCATGGGTGCAATTTGTTGGGGGTCATGGGGGCTCTACTTTTTCAGACGGGGGGACATAATATGCCATGTCCCCCTCACTTTTTTCTCTTTAGGTTTTGTATTTGGAGAGGTTTCAAATATAAAAGTGATGTTTGTCACGATGTGTGTGAAAACCTTTTCATGTTAGATGGTAGGCCACATATAGCCAAGCTCATGCTGAAACAGACTTTGGTGTGGTATCATTGATTCTGTTAGTTTATCAATTTTAGCTTCGATAAAATAATTTTCAGCATTTTTCAAGTGTCTAGAGACCATGAAAGATGTTTAACTGCTTTTGTGTGAGATTTTATCCTGTGTAGTTTACTGCTAGAAAGGCTATTTTCTTGTAACAGTGAAAGTATTACAGCTACACATGTGAGAGACCACAGAACAGACATCATTTGCTCCGTGCGGAAATGTAACTGGCTTTGCTGTAACGTTGGTTGTCACATATTCAGAAACAGACAGTGTATAATTTAATGATGCTAGCGTAGCCTATATAATGTTAGAAAGTTAGATTTTCAGGCAAATCTCTGCAAAGCTTTTGCCAAAGACAAAAAGCAGCACTATTGTGGAGACTTAGTTTTGGGATGAGGAGTTCAGCAAAAGACTGTTTTCAAGCATTAGTGAATAGGATTTCAATCAAAACCTTGGAGCAGTAGCCTACAGAATTTACCTAGCTATGTATTGACCTATAGCTCAAAACGTAGGAACTTGTCTCGGAAATAAGGATAAAATATACATTTATCCTCACTTCTTGCAATGTCGGGACAGTGGTGACCAACAAATCCAAAAGATATTATTTCCTTGACTCTTACACTTTGTGCTTGTGCTGAATGCATTGGTTTGTAAGACATCTGATTTACTTGAGTTTAACCAAACCCACAATGCAGCAATGTTTTCATCCAAGTGCTAAACACTTGCTTTATAGATATATCACACCTAGTTTTGTTGGACATTCTTTTCGTGTTGAAGGTGAAACTTGGTACTTTTTTGACAATTCACCGTTGTGAATTTTGATTTAATCTCAAATATATTTTTGTGTCGTTATGCAAGTAGAACCCCTAGAGTGAAACTTTTGACATGGTGCAGAGTCATAAGTCTGGCCGGGCTTGGGCTTAAGTTTGTCTAAATATTTTGGGCCTGCATACAAAACTTTTTTATAAATTTAAGAGTAACAACTTTTTACTTTCATGATGTAGATTTGTTGTGCTCACCGCGATAACTTCTGTGAGTGAAGTGATTTTTCTTCAGCTGATTCTATTTGCAAACACAGCTGCGTTCCTTTATTCTCTGCTGGGATTAGTCTCACACTCTTTTTGAGAAGGCGACAGCGGTGAGTAAGTTAGCAAGCGATGGTGTTGCGTCGAAAAGATCAATCACTCACGCAATTCTTGGCTTGTTTTAAGAAGCCTACAAGCCAGCTTTTCATTTCTATAGAGCTATCCCAGAAAGTTTCTTTTATGCCTATAGCACCATCGCAGATAGTTCCACGATGGTTTTTTTTCTTGAGAAACATTATACTCCACACTCCGCAGCATTATCGTTGACTGACATGCTACGTTTGTGCCAGCTTATGCCATGTTTTGGTCGAGGTGGTTGCTATTTTCAATGTGATAAACCGTGTTCCTACAACTACACCTGCACACAACGTTTTTCGTTACACCGTAGTTGCACATATTTTAACTCCCTCGGTATATTTGACCTTTGAGCTAAAATCAAGCTTCAAAAATGAATGTCGAACTCAAGCCAGGTTGGGTCTTGTGATTTCGGGCTCGGGCAGGGTTCAGGATTCAAAATGAGGCCCTTTTACAAACTGTGTGGATATGTAGGCAGGGGCTAACAAGGGGAGATTGAAAGGATACATCCTCCACCCGCCAACAGTAAAAATAGATTTAAATCATTTTGCAAGGTAAGCTACACTACTTTTAGGTCAAATGTGTTTGCTGCTAGTAAGAGAATATCAATGGAGATTTTGGTAGGGGTGGGGCTGCATGCATGATGCCCAGCAGCATTAAAAAGATTTGTAGCTTTTTCAAAAAAACGGAAATGTGCAAGAAAAATATTTATCGTCTTTGTAAGTTAAAGCGACCTCAACAAGACCTCAAATCGCACGGTAACACACACTTATAAATCGCATGAAAACTCAAGTGTTCTACTGTAAAGATATGCACATGCGACCAATGCGATTCAGCATTTTGTGCACTCCAACTGACAGCTCTGATAGAACCCAAATGATGTGTTCTACTATATTGCTGTGCTTGTTTACATCAAAATATGATATGAATGGAAGCCGCCTGAACTACAGTACCGTGTACAGCAAAAAATTTAAGTACATTAATATTGAAATCATCTGCAAGGACAAAACAGAGCATGATTAGTGTTGCTCTCACAACACGTCTAGAAATATGATTGGGAATCTGCAGGGCTGGATATAACCTATAGGCTATATAGGCTTAAACCTAAGGCCTCAAGATCCAAGGGGGCCTCCAACAACATGTGGTACACAGAGTGAATGGCCGGTATATCATCATTTAATCTAAATGATTTAGATGAAACTTCATCAAAAATTTATATTTTAATTATTATTCACGAAATTTAGTTTCATTCAACTTTCGTGTTGATAATGCCAGAGTCTTCTGACGAGTTTCAAAATCAAAATCAAAAAAAAATTTTTTCGTCTTGGGTTTGAGGTTTTCTGAGGGAAACATCACAAGTAGGGGTGTTTTTGCGTTATTTTGGCCATATTTGCCTGACCCTGGGCGCTGTCCCAATGGGCTATTTCTTGGACTCAAAGTTTAGTTGAAAACTAGGTCAAAATCTGCGTCTATAGAGCCCTTGATTGACTTCCTAGCACATTGGGAGCGAAAAATTATGGTTCATATACCAAAAATTGACCAAAATTTTGCTCCCTCAAAAGCCACTCTGAGGGGCATTTCTCCCCAGGCAATATCTCGCCGTCAGATTGAGCTAGAGAGCTGTTCAAACCCTCTAAAGACTCGTGAAGGTATGTAGTTTGCAATAAACAAAAACGTTTCAGTTTAGGGTGTCTGTTTTTTTTAATGCTTATATAATGAAAGGATGTTTATGTTATTTTTTGCTGACGTCAGCATTTTGCCAACCTCCCTTTAAGACCCGCAGGAGCCATTTAAATGACATAATTTTTTTTATGAGTTTAGCTGTTTTTTGGTTTCTGTTTTTTGTTTTTTGGTTACATTTGGGGACTTTGAAGGGTCCGAATGGGTTTTTAGCATTCCTGGTTCCAAGATTAGGGCTAAAAATATTAAAATAAATTAGGGAAATCCCCCAAAAATATTGAGAAAAGCCCCTTACCAATTAGCTGTTTTTGGCCTAGCTTTTAAATCAGAAACGCTAGAAACTCAATCAAGGGCTCTAAAAATGCATATTTTCGCCTAGAATCCAAAAATACTGCGAGCCAAAATATTGGCGCATGAGATCGGATGATGACGTTATATAATTCACCAAAAAACATGTCCCTGTCATGATCCCATTGGTCCAAAACCCCCCAACCAATTTTTTTTTTTATTTTTTTAATCTAAACTACACGACGCCACTAGTCATTACAGGGTTTGAACAGCTCTCTAGCTCAATCTGCTGCTGAGTTATGGCTGCCCAAAGTTTACCCTGAAAGGGCAAATTATGCCTTTTCTGAAAAGTTTTGAATCAGGTCAAAAACTGGGTTTTTGACCCATAATTGTGGCTACAGATATGCTAGCAAGTCAATCAAGGGCTCTATAGACGCCGATTTTGACCTAGTTTTTAAAAAAACTTTGAGCCAATAGAATGGGTCAATGGGTTGGGGCCCAGGGCCGGCCAAAGGTGAACAAAATTTCCAAAACATGTCCTCATTGTGATGTCACCTCCAGAAAATCCCCACCGAAAACGAAAAATTTTTTTTTTTATGTCAACTAGAAGACTTGCTGAATCCACAGCAGGTTTGAACAGCTGTCTAGCTCTAGCGGCTGGCGATTTATGGCCAAAAAAGGGCCGACCAATCGCGACCGTTAAAGGGTTAAGGCTTTCAAGGAGTTGCTCTGTTCCAATGCTTGTAAATAGACAGTAAAATTGTGCAACCATGCTTACTGAATTAAGCAATGATGCAAAGTGAACACAAATAGCAACTGTTCTGCACAAAAAATTTTTTCAGTAACTTTTAAAATGTTTACAAGTTTAATACAAGCACAAGCAACTTCTATTTCTAGTAGCAACAAAACTGTTTGACTAAAGAACCTGATGTGGCAGAAACGGCGTTGACATTCCAAACAACTTCAATCGAAATGATGAAGAAGTACATGATCTACATGTCACTTTCAAACTTTGTTGTTCTTCTACACCTGTTGCTATCTTCCAGTCACTGAATGAAATTCTCTGAAATTCGGTCATTTATGTGTGAAAATCATACAATTTAAAAATTGCTTTTGGTAAAATCATATAAATAGTACAACACAACACAGATAACGTCAAACTTACATGTGGTTCTCATCAAAATGACACAGTCTCATAAACTGCAAGTAAGGGATGTTATGTAATCAAAATTTTGATTTCCAAGCAGAATAGGAATTGGCTAAATATGGAACAAAATCTAGCTTGCAAATTGGCTTTCAAGTATATAGTTTAGGGCAGAAGGCATTTTGCACACAGTATTTTGATTTCTGTAACATTATCCTATTCTTTTCACTAGTTTATTGAAACTACAGGCGGGCAAACTCTTCGACTTAAAGGTCACACTGGATTCCACAATTCGACTACATGTGAGATTGAGAGCAACTGGATGGATTGTTGTCTAAATTAATGCAATGTGAAGGAAATGCCATACAGCATTTCCTTTCACAGGCAATAAAACATGATGTTCTAAAATGCATTGCGTAAGTTATTTTATAAATGCAGTTGTTTGACAACACAGCAAACAAAGTTATTTCCCATTTTGGTGGGAACAGCTTTGTTGGTTTCTTTTCAGAACAAATGCATCAATCTCTAGAGATAGCTTTGTTGTGGCAAGTAGGGTTGTGGAGTAGGAGCTGAAGTCATAAGGAGTCGGAGGTTTTTGGGTAGACTCGGAGTCAGATTCCTAACAACACTAGGAGTTGGAGTTGGATTTTTGTCCGGCTTCGGATGCCCAGTTGGATCAAGTCTTACATACCATGATTTCCATTGATTTTAACAGCCAAATTTCATTCCCTTTATTTTAAGGAGTCGGAAATTTTGGAAAGGTTGGAGTTGGGAGTTGGAAATTTTGGAAACTTGGTGTAAGAAATTTGGAAAGTTGGATGTTTTACCTCCAACTCCGCAAGCCTGGTGGCAAGTCTAGATCAAAGTGATGGTTGGTCAATTTTGAGCTATCACAAGCTTTGTTAATGTTTCTGATGCGACACATCTGCTCACATGCACAGGCCAAGCAATGGCAGCATTTCATGCATCATCTGCCAGAGGCTTGAAAACGCAAGGCCCTTAAGTGAGGGTTTATTTTCAAAAATTAAAATTTTTCTTTACAGACTTGTACAAAAACCTCCAAAACCTTGATAAAAAAGCTTATACCTTGAGCAGATTTTCAGATCTATGAAAAGCCTTTGATTTAGTGAATCACTCCATATTGCTGACAAAACTTGAGCATTATGACGCAATAGGAAACGCATTTAAACTAATACAGTCGTGTCTTTCTGAGAGAAAACAGTATGTTCAAGAGGAGCACTAAGTCATCTTTAAAACCAATTATTTCTGGGGTCCACCAAGGCTTGATTTTAGGCCCATTGTTCTTTTTGTCATTTATAAATGACTTACAAAATTAAAATTTTATGAAAACTATACTTTTGCTGATAATACAGTTTTTGTTCAGAGTGACAGTAATCTGGAAACACTACAAAACTCTGTTACTTGCTAAATGGCAAAAGTAATGGATTGGATAACAGCAAACAAACTCTCACTAAATATTTCCAAAAGAAAATATATGCTGATCACAAATAAGCATGTAAACACAGAATCCTTTGAAGTGAATACAAACTTTATCATAATAAAAGAACATCAATTTACAAGTACTTTGCCGTAATTTTAGATAAAAAATGACTTGGAAAGATTATTGTGAACAGCTGTGTCATACTATATCCATATATGTTGGTGTAATGTTTAAAGGTAAACATTATGTTAATAACCAGGCATTACAAATCTTGTATCACAGCACAATAAACTCATGACCACAGAATGAGATTATGGCCTGGGGAAGAGGTAGGAAGCTTTTACTGATCATCTGACTGAGCCATTAGTTGTTCTTGCCAGCTTTTCTAATTTCATTATTTTGAATATCTCTGAAACATGCCGCATATAAAAATTAGTCACAAAAATAAAAAACATTTTAGTGCAGCACTCATAATTGCAAGACCTAAGTTCTATAGATGCTACATGTTCACCTGAATTTCATCCCCATTTCTGCTTGAAAAATCCAATCTTTGCAAATCATTCACAACCTGAGAAGATTGTGAATTAGTAAGTGAAGTTTTTTGACGCATGACTGCAATATGCATGTTGCCATTTTGACCATAGTCTACAACTGCAGATCTGAAGTAGCATTGATGACCTGCAACAACAGGCAATTTGCACTTAACGTGGCTCACTGCTTTAAATGCAATTTTACCAACACAGCAAAAATCATAAAGTCCAATTTTCAAAGAGACGTGAGTGAACATTTACACAATCAGTCAAATGATATCTAACAAACTTGAACAAAACCAACTAGTCTCACAGACTGCAATCCTTTCCACAAAGTTACAACATTTGACAAACAACCTGTAATAGTTTTCCTGGAAAAAATTTGTTAAATCATAATCAACATAGTTAAACAGAGATGTGAATTCAGATTCCACTTCTTAATGTGACGTTAACATAAAATTTAGAACAGTCATTATATCAATTCATAGAAATTGCATGTCATCCATACATACACAAAATAACAGCTTATAGAAGTATATCAGCAAACATCACTTTTTTAAGACAGTTTTCACCAAATTCAAAGACACTGCTCAACCAAACTGAAATAAGGTAGTAACACGATTTTAATTTCAACATGCATTTAGGAATCAAGAGTTCAATACTGCATAGCAAAGGCTATGCTTAGAAAAGATTTCACAAATGAATTGCCTAAAACTTTTATAAAATAAACGATCAATTACATCTGAACGAAATCTAAATAAATTAACACATTTCTGCCAATTTCACAAAAATGGATTTTAATGACGTATGTTTCTAATACACCAGAGTCCAACAATCATTACTCATGTCTTTGGATACTACTTTGGAAGTGTTTAACAGCTTCCTATTAGCTGCTTTAAAATTTGAATATGTGCTAGCAGTGTTTTTTCAAGGCATTTTGAGGAACCAAAACGATCCCTCAAATTTTTCCAACAATCTATCAAAACATAATCTACCTCTACATCAGAAACTTTGTTGTTAGGGATGGGTCTGTTTTTATGATGTTACTTCCTGCTTCAGTGCATGTAGTGAAGTCTGATTGCAAGTTGAACTTGTTTCAACTTTTACGTCACACCATGTTAGTAAAAGATCAATAGGAATGTGCTATAGGAAACTCAAACAATGGACACAAACTGGCAATTAGACTAGCCTAAGCCTTATTAGTGTAGGCTAGACTAGATATCAAAACACAAACATGCACTATGTTATAGATCTTAATTAATCATTCTAGATACACAAGCGTCAAATACAGGGTTTCCCAACCTTTTCACGATCTCGCACCACTTAGGCCAGGGATTCTCAAACTTTTTCCTATCAAGTACCTAAAGTCATAAAACAATCAACCCGAACCTCTAGGCTAGCTCTGACAAAGCCTTGGATTTCACATTGTTGCATCACAACAATGCAAGATCAGGCAAAATCTACACGGAGTTTTAAATCGGCACGCATTTTCCTCTACTATAGGATATTAAAAAATAGCAATGCATGAAAGCTCAACTGCCATCCAATTACCCCTGGAAATCTTCCTGTGAACCCCTGGGGGTTCATGGTTCAGAACCACTCACTTAGGCACCCTGTATTGTCAACACGTACCACTTCTTCCAGAACAATTGATTTGATCGAATCTCAGTTTCTTCAGAAGAATAATATACATTAAAGTAACAATAAAAGACCACAACTAAATTTAATGAGATTTTTGTTTTTGTTTACCTTCCACCACTTGGTCAATGCATGGCGTAAATTTGCTAACAGCGCATTAGAAGTCATATTGTTATGATACAGTAGGAATAGCAGACTACAGGAAAATTTATTGCAAAACAAAAACCGAAATGTAAACTACAAAGCTGTGAATCCAGGTTTTTGTGAAAAAATGAAAGTTACTAACATACCACCAGGAAGACCTTCGCATACCACTAGTGGTACATGTTAGAGTCCTGCGCAGGGCGGGTTAACCCGCATTTGTGGGGTGGGTACAAGAACCCACACTGCTATGTATGTGGGTATAGGGTGGGTGCAGGTTGAACTTGCTGCGGGGCGGGAACGGGTTATCCTTGGGGCGGGTGCGAGTTGAGAAATTCTTTATGCGGGGAACTGAGTGTTGAGCCAAAGCACATGAACTTAATCAGCTCAAAAATCCCAAAACACTTGGATGTACTAAAGTTGCCAGCATTGCACTTAGGACAGAAGGCCTGCAGCAATTATTACAATATGATGTAACAACCCATTGTTGTGAAACATTAGCTCAGGATCTTGCCATGTGGTGGGTAAGTGACAATTTTCCAATGCAACTGTTGTACTTGGTGAGGAATAATTCAGTCTAGCAGCCCTTCTACATGGATAAGATAACACTTAACGCACAGCTATTCACAACTGGACTGAAACGTGTTTTTTATCACCTCAAATCTGTTGACTGCGAAAGATCAGATCTGTGGAAAAGTTTTGGTTTGGTTGTCAATGAAAAGAATGACCAGCTTGATTTTGTTGCTTGTTACACTTTGTTAGACTCAGGCGTTATGAGTAGGGCAAGTTTTTGCAACTTTTTTACAGTTTCCGAAAAACGCAGAATTAATGTAGTACAATGTTTTAAGCTGGTTGACAGAAATTCTATATTGCAACTTTTTTCTTTTTTACATGCAACTTTTATCAAGTAGGCCAATAGCGCAAAATATAAAAGTGTTATTTAAAAAAAACATGCTTCAGAACTATTTCAATGTAGTTATGCTCTCTTTGATAACCGATTTGAACTGAATAGTGACCTAAAAGAATTGTAGAAATGACCCGGTCAAAAATCAGTCCAGAACTGTAGGCCAAATTGTTCAATTGCCAATCAACTTCATGCAGATTATAGTGTGGAGCGAAGTTTTAGCAAGCTACGCAAACTGTTGGCAAATGATCATCATTTCCCACCAGATAATGTTTGGAAATATTTAGCATTATATGAAAATAAATAACTTGAGTAAATCACTGTCGCGTAAAATGCTTATGCAGAAATGCCACTTTTTACTTCAACTTCGTTGAAAATAAATGCATATTTCTCACGATTTTACTGCAAAAAATACTTGCCCTAGTTATGAGTTTTTAGTAGTTTTTGGACAGGTGTGGGTTTGAGACCGAAAAAGTGCAGGACAGGGCGGGCGCGAGTTGGGATGGCCTGCAGGGCGGAGCAGGTTAGAAGTGCACGGGTGTGGGGTAGGTGTCGGCAAGATTTCTCAAATTCATGCAGGTGCGGGATGGGACGGGTTTGAAGTTTGCAGGGTGGGAGCGGACAAAAAATTTCAACCCGCGTAGGACTCTAGTACACGTACCACAGGTTGGGAACCCCTGGTCTAATATGTTACAATTCTACAAAATATCTATTTCAAAATGTGGTCACAGAGAACCCACAAAAAAACATTTACGTTTCCTGAGTTTAGATCTTAGACAAAATACACAAAATTGTTACCATGGTCATTAGTCATATTCAATATAATAGTAGGCTATACAACATCCTACTATTGTCCATTATTATACATTAGGATTTACATGATCCAGCATTGTCAGATCTACTTTTTGCCAAGAGGCCAAATCTCATCCAGAAAAGAGCCAAATTCTACGACAAGCGGCCAAAAAAGGGCCAACTATTTTTTTCCAAATTTATCAGCAGTTACAAGTCACATGAGCTCATACTTAGCAATTTATTAATTAGCAATGTTCCTCAATCACAGTTGTAGCACAATAGCAAAACTAGAACGTGTTGAAAGATCATTTCGTAAGAGAACATTTAACTTAATTTCCATGTGTATCCATATATTGAGATAAATTTATCATCTTCGATAAGTGCTGAAGCGATCAACAACAATCTGAACAAAACCAACAAACACGTACACCATCTGAATAACAGTAAGTTAGGTTACGCAACAGTTCTCACTGCTACAGCTGCAGCAAATAGCAGGTGTGGTGAACTTATTTTCACATTAACGGATTAACTCAGAAACTCTAAGGATCCTAACAAAATTTTGTAATTAAAAACTTTCAAAATATAGGAATTTAATGAAAATCTGCAATCAATTAGTCAAAAGGGTAAAAAAATATGGTTTCTCCGACAGGACCCTGGGTGGTCAGATGTAGTTCTAGCAAGGAGCCAGTTCAACCTGAAAAAGGAGCCAAAGGGCCAAATGAAAGTTTTGTTGCCAGCAAGTATTATTTAGGACCAAATTTTTGAAATTTTAGACCCACAAGGGCCAACCTGGCAACCCTGACATGAACTAATAGATTGATCCATCAAGTACTATGCTGTTGCGATCGGAAATCCCAAGCGGCATGTGCGCAAAGCTTCGCACTGTGGCAGCAAGCAACAATAGAGATCTCTTGACGAGATCACTCTATTATTGCTTGTTCGTGCCACATAGATATATTTTTGTTCTTCGCGCACATCCCGTTCGTGGTGAATCATACAATCAACGCAACACTACCGGAGAGGTTGTAACAACATCCCCTCCTTTTTACAACGAACCACACCGATCGCACGTTCTTTGTGTGAAGGCTGAACTCCGCATGACCTCCACATCCTGGTCACAGCACCATTTTGTTGCGATCGGAAATCCCAAGCAGTATGTACGCAAAGCTTCGCACCGTGGCAGCAAGCAACAATAGAGATCACCTGACGAGATCACCTGACGAGATCACTCTATTATTGCTTGTTCGCACCACATAGATATATTTTTGTTCTTCGTGCACATCCTATTCGTGGTGAATCATACAATCAACGCAACACCACCAGAGAGGTTGCAACAATGCTAAGGTTTCCATTTTTGATGACTATGTTAGGCTTCTAATTTTAAGTTTACTGTTTTAGATTAAAAGTTTTAGATTTGAGGTTTTAGGTCTAAGGTTTTTTGGTTTAGGGTTGGGGTTCAAGATAATGGTAAACAGTTATGCAGGTTATTCAGCACTCTTTGGTTGATTGAACTATTATAGTAGGCAGTGGCTGTAGATATGCCTGTGGATCTTGAAATTTAAAAACTTATTCATATGCCACCTGTGACATAATAGTAACACACGACGAGAGTGCAGTAGGCTTGGTAGAAACAAAGTAAACGTAAAAGATAAACCCTAAACCTAACCATAACCTTAACCCTAACCATAGTCCTAACCCTAATTGTAACCCTAACCCATAAAGGTAACATGTAAGCCTAAAAAAAAACTTTTAAAAAAGTGAAATCAGCAAGGTGAGAGTCGGACCGAAAACCATTGGCATAACGTCCGTAACACAAAACCTCTACAGTCTACACCACGAGACACACGCCGTTTGAATGACAAACTGACCCTTTTATTTGATTGCGTCAGGCCTAGCGTACCCACAGTCACTTCCATTATAGTATGCTCCCAACTATCACATGTTGTTTATTTGAGTTGAATTTACTGTTTTTAATTGAGAACTTTACATTTCTATTATATCAACCAATTTTAAAGGCACTGAAACCGTGATCTACAAGTAAAGTTCAGCTATGACTTGAGTCATGCTACCATGAATTATGATCAGCAGCAACCATAAATGCTCAGCTTGAGCATTCAGCTTGAATAGCAATAGTCCAGTCGGCAACCATCTAGCGGTTAACCTTGCTGAGTCATAGACGCATTCTTAGCCACAGGCTGGGTTTCAAACTTATAACAGAAATAGGCCTACCACATTTTTCACATATGCCAAACTAAAAATTTATAATCCAAACACTTTGAAAATCTGCCAAATTTAAATAATTTGGTACACACATACTCTAGCCCAGGGGTAGCCAACAGGTCGATCGCCAAGTGTCAGTTGGTCGATCATGCCTGATTTTCCATCAAAATGACAAGATACTTAAAAAGAACATTTTTCAATCAATATTCCTCGATCCCAGCCAAAGACAAGTTGGCCACCCCTGCTCTAGCCTAATACCACTACCACTACCAGTACCATACCAGGCACTTGTAATCATAACATTACACAACAGACTAACAGGGAAACAGCATAAGCAAACAAAGAATCGAGCAGAAACCAACAAATACAAAAAGCAACCAGAGGCAAGGGACAGAGGAGAGGTACACATTGACTGTAAGTGTAAAATTAATTGTTCAGCTGATGAAAATGCAGACACTGACAGACTTGAGACAAGCTATAAATACCAATTTTGGTCAACACATGTCACTGCCTTTAAACAATGTCAAACAACGCTTTTTTCCTTCTAACAACGCCATTAAGAAAGGCCAAGAACGTTCCAAACTATGACGTCGAAGCCAAATTACATTTTCTCATTCCAAAAAACTTCCAAAAGGGCAGATTTCAAGAATTTTGCATTTGAAATGCAAGCCCGGCAACCGTGACGGTGAAAGATGCATTTACAGACAACAATCGGGAAACAACCAGTGATGCCAGGTTAATTCACAGAAAAAAATAAATAAATCTGAAAAAATAGGACCAAATAAGCAATTTAACGGAAAAACAAACAAAATGCGTTTTACAAGAAAATTGAACGAAACAAAAAACGCCCAAAATAAGCATATTTACACAAAAACAGGCCCTGATTGTGTTTTACTGTAAAATCAAACAGCAAAAATCCATAAAATGTTGAAAACATGCAAACGGGAAAACACAAGCCTGCAAAAACAAACGCAAAACTAACCAATTTGCGAAAATAACAAGCAACATGCAAGTCATCAAAAAAATTAGTAAGTTCGGAAAAAAACAAACCCGAAGTCATGGGAGAACCGTAAGGTCGGCAGCACTGGAAACCGCACAAAAAGGAACCAGCATTCCATTAAACAATAATGTGAAGAAACGAAGAAATTTTGCAAAAAAACTTTACAAATCAAACTAAACACCATTGAAATTATTATATTGAAACCAAAAGTACAATTTTTAATCGTTAAGGGAAATGCTTCAAATTTGCACCAAAGCACTACCAAACATGCAATTACGAAGTCATTGGTCTGAAACGAGTCAGACTTCAATTAAATTTTTGAAGGACATTCAAAAGTTTTGAAAAATTTTCTAAAATTTTGTAAATTGAACAAATACAATCAACAAGACGCAGGTTTTCATTTAAAAAGGTTATGAAATATATCAAGTACGTACTGCCCACAATGGGGGTAAGCAAGGAATCAGCATAAGCGTACGGCATGGGGATGCAGACAGGCGTGGAGCCAGACATTTTCATTTGGGGGGGCCACTGAAGGGGCCAGTTTTGCAACAAGGGGAGCTGTCAATGGTCTGTGTAGGACTTTCAGAATGAGACCTGAAAAATTTTGGGGGGGCCACTGGGGGGGCCAGCAA
>JGI24159J19872_10001685_pt1 | contig 24940 bp, 10 predicted proteins | sample Ectturendosymbi4_FD_19872 | JGI IMG/M metagenome (IMG submission 19872)
TCCCGTCGCCACGGAGTTAGCCCCCCTAAGTTGAGTTTGATGGAGTTATCCCCCCTTTGATAGAGTTAGCCCCCATAAACAGCCGTAAGAAATGCACCAAGCTTATCCCCCTAAATAAAGCACCACGTCCTCCCAAAACCAAACTGAAATATAAAACACTATAAATCATTAGAGTTTCTATCAAAATTTCAGAATGTCAAGCCCCCTTAGTGAAAACTTTCTACCGACGGTTCTGTATAAAACTACGTGCATTACCGCTATCAGCAGTCACTGTCACACTGCATTACCTGCTAAAATGTCTGGGTTCAAAAGTGACATACGGCAAAATGCCTACTTACAGTAGCATGAAGTGAACCTTTGAAGATTTGACTATATTATTGTGGCGCAATAACGACCAACACTAGAACAATCCGCTCGCAAGTTTCGCAACCTGCCTCTGCAGGCAAATGAGCGGACATGAGTGAATTGCCAGCTGATCACTGCATGACACCAGAACAGTGAATCTGACTCATGTGCAGTGTGAGTGCCATACCGGCAAATGAACTGTCATTACAAGAAGTAAATCAATTAATTGGAGTTAAGCTGCTGACTGCAGTATTTTAGAAATTTTTATTCTTAGTCCCAATTGCCAGGAGGGCAAGTGTCCCTTTTGCCCTTCCTGCGGACGCCCATGTTTTTTAGGCTGTTCACCACGCGTCAAAATTGTAGAGATTTTTGATGACTGCGTTTAGTATATGGGTTAAGGAAACTGACAACTTTGTCATTTGTCGTTTTTGAGTTACTTAAAGTAATTGCACGAAACAGTACCACGCTTTATGACCCAAGAATTAGATTGAAATCAGTGCATCCATGGACGTCCGTAGAAATTTTGCTTTCCAGGGGGGGCAACGTCGAAATTTTGCTTATCCTGTTCAGGTTGCTGGCGATGCAATGCAAACGTACGTTCACAAAACGCTTTACCCTTTCTACACCATCAGTCTGTGCTAAGTGAACATCAGTTCTCAATCTTTTGTCTGAAATGTTAGCTACACTTCGGTTATCAGTAATGCTTTTCTTTTCACAAACTGTCTAATATCCATTTTTTCGAGCACTTTCTACAAGTCATAATAATCACCCAGAAAAATAGACGGCCACAACAACATGAGCGAGGAAAAAAACAATAAAATTAGACACTCTCGCAAAACTGTGTCAAGCAATGAGAAGTAAAACTATGTGTTTACAAGACTGTCGGACAACTTACTAAAAATAGAACACCACGCATGGGCTTCAGAAACTGAGTACCGTAGATGAATTACGAAAACTCGCCACAAAAAATACAGCTTTGCAATTAGTGATCATAGTGATCACTAACAAGTCAGAACTTGATAAAGACGTATTCCCAAAAGTCTGCATACAAGGGCGTAGGAAGAGAAGGAGGATTTTGAAAATCTTAGCAAAAAAAGGTTGTTTTCTTACTTTCGACTGGGAAATAACAAATTTCACCACCTTTGGCATCCCCTGGAAAAATTTTGGATGAACCTCTAGTGGACCTCCTTGGAAAAAATCCTTCCGACGCCCATGTCTGCATAGTCGTATTCTAACAAGCCACGTATATTTATACTGCGTGAAAAGAAACCTGCATAAGAGTCGTTTGATTAAGCTATTCGCTCGGGCACATTGATCACAGTCTCACACTAACAATGGACTTTTCAAAGTTGTGGAAGCACTGCTACAGATTTACTCATGCTTCTTTTCATATAGTATAAAGCAATAAGATCGTTACTAGGTATTCTTCGCAATCTAATGCTTTTGCGATTACCGTATAATGCGCTGACGAAACAATTAGTTGCGAAGTGCTTCTCGTGATCGTGAGGTCTTAGATCAAACAAAGCGCTGTTGTCCACGAGATCATGGAACAGTTAATAGGTGTAACTATTGTAAAGTGCGTTTTGATCTGCCAGAGATTGTAGACATATCTTTCCTCAATACAAAAGTGAATGGACGACTTGTGCTGTGAAAATGGTCAGAGAGTCTATAACAAAAAGATTGTTGTGTGGTGTCACGGTAGCAAAAAGATCGTGTTTTCGTGATATAACTTTCAGTTTGAACAAATCAACCAGATGCGAACCGCCGTAGATGGTCACCCCCAATTGTCTTTGAAGTGTAGGCTGTCATATTCTATCAGTTTTGACACTTTTTGATCAGTGCTTCTGCAAAGTTGAAACGAGGGCGCCACGCGGTTGCGCTAAGCGTTTATGGGGCCTCGCGGTCACGACTTTGCCCGGGTCTCGAGTTAATTTAATCCGGCCCTGCTGCCTGGTACTGTATGTCTGCAGAGTGGGGGACGTTAAATGTGCACTCTTGCGTCGCACTTGTCGCAGTTAAAAGCTTTGTTGTGATAGAGCGACAATCTTTCTTTTTCAAAACCTCTTATTTCTATTTCAAAACCTACCAAAACTTTTTCTGAACAAAAAGCTTCTGCAAATAATTGTTTTTTGTGGCAAGTAAAACTTCAAACTTGTGGTTCCCATAGTACGAACCAATAAAATGCCTCTACCTTCTATTTGGTAATCATTTTGCTGAAATAGGTGGTCTTTAGTGCGTGCGGCGCAACGTGGTGTACAAACGTCGCCAGACGGGCAATTACAGGGTATGTGCCATATCTTTTTGCGCCGAAATTTTTACACATGGATATTATGCCAAACTTCTGCAGATATCCGACCAAAATTACGCTGTTCCAACTTTTCCAAACCAGCAGTTTTCGCTTGTTTTATATTGACAGAAAAAAATATTTTTAAGTAAACCAATTTGAAAATTTTTTTGACAAACTATTTTGACTGGCACGAGCACGATCAAAAATACTGTATTTAAACTAGTGGTGTGTGCCTACTGCCTTGGGTTGCGCTTGATTGATTATGGTTTTTAGTACTGACCAAACGGTTTCAAAGATGGGTGTCAAACAATTTCAAAATTCCAAAAAACTTGCAATTGCGATATCTTCAGAGACATTCAGGAAAGTAAATGACCAATTTTCATATCGTTTGCGGTTTTTCATCTGTTTTCGGCCGTCATTACCGTATGGTATACGACGCCACATTACAGTATTTTGCAGCCCGTGTAATCTTTTGCATCATATAAAGGTCTGCATTTGGCTCGGTGACAACAAAGATTGAAAAGTGCTTCTTGTTTGCCAGTCTTTGCAAGATTTGAAAGCAGCTGAATTACGAAAACTTTTGATTGGGAACGATGATTGGAGAAAGCGGACAGGTTTTGCAAAACCAAGCACTTATCATGATATGTATCTTTCTGCTGTCTTAGAAAACTTTGTTTTTGTACGCACGTAGCAGTTTACAGCATACGCTTATTTTAAATTATATTTTCATTGTTCGGTTTCGGGCAGATCAACAATCTTTGCTTGTCTAACAACTAGCTAGATCATCGTTTTCCAACACCGAGTCCGCAGAATGAGTGCGCAAGCACATTATCTATTAAAAAAGGTTGGGAAACACTGAGCTAGATTGTAAGCAGCCGACATTTCGCAAAGCAATTAGCACACGCGGTAAAGTTAAATTTTGTGGTTTTCAAACCTGAAATCTGACCGAACCGTTGTTTGGATGGCGCTGGCGTGCTTCAGTTATTCAGTTGTTTGTTATAGTTAAACAGGCACTGATTCTTTTGTTCACAACGTGTTAGCAGTAAACATTGCGTTACTATTCACAAGAAAACATAAAATCACGTAACTCTTCTAAACCTACAACGAAGGAAGGAGTGAACCTTAATCGCTGGATTCTTCAGAATCCTTTCATACAACGAAACCAGAACAAACTCGGGAACCAACCAAACCAAGCAGAAATGACCAATGCAATGTGAGAAATGCATGTATCTAATAGAATTTTTTTGTGGAATTTAGAAAAGGCCTAGCAATATGCAGACTATCGTAGTAATAATTATATTTGCTTTTATGAACATTTTTACAGGATCGTTTATACTATTAGCGTGTCTAAATGCCCTTAATATGGCGTGAACAGGGTGTAACGAGGGGATGGTAAGGGGGGCGCAATCCCCCGGGCGCCTAATCACTATGGGGGAGCCGAATCATCTCGAGTCGCCGAAAAATCCCAACAATGTCGCAAGTGCTTTCTTCAACAGCACATTTGCTTCCGAAGGACCGCAGGTTCATACATGGGTGAACCAAACTTGTTTCTAACCCCGGGCGCCATCCAACCTCGCTACGCCCTGGACGTGAATATCGAAAAATAAAGAGGTTACGTTAATGGAATGTGCTGTAGTCCATGCAAAACTTCATTATGTTAAAGATACATCGCGATTTTTCCTTAAATTTTTAGAAAACAATATTTCGACTTTTTCTTTCTACGTGCAGACAAGTCATGTAGGCATGTGAGACTCTGCAGGGCGGTCGTTCTCCTTAAGGTTGCAAAATTTGTCAAATTTGGTGAATGAATGCAGTCTTTTAGACTTTTCAGGACAAGAAAATGTGTTTTTCAGGGAAGCGACAATTGTACAGTAGAATCAAACCTTGAGAGTCAGATGTAATGGACATGAGACTTTGAATACGGCGTTGACGTCTCATGATAATATTGCTGTTAGCAAAAGATGAGCAACCTTTATTTTGGGAATATTTCGTCACGTTTTTGGCAATTCAAATCAACTTTACCTTAAAGAAAATATGTCACAGCCTTACAACTCGGAGCAGTGACCAATTTTTTAAAGCACACGATTCCCACCTCACGCCTGAAAAACATTCCCGTACGCCGATCAAACCAGCACACAGTAGCGTAGCGAGGCCAAGTGCCGCCCGGGGCCGACCACAAAAGTGCCGCTCTTTCCACCCCTTAAAATTGCTTACAAGAATTTAAAATGAAAGAAAATCATGTTTCGTGCTTATAAAAGATATAAGGGGTAATCAAACAGTCACAAACTGTAATGGGTCTTGTTTTTCATTGTCGATTTATGATTCCCGCTTTTGCTGCTTGTAGTCACCTTTATCATCATTACTCTTACTATTTTTTCTGCTTTCTTATATGTATGTATGGACCCAGCATAATTTCGTAAATTTTTTCCCTTTTGGCTTTTAATCTCCGGTAAGCTGCACCACTCGGCTTTAATCATTCTCCAGGTTTCTCAACCTGTAGGCCACGGAAGAATTTTTGACGGTTCGCAGCCAGGTATTATCGAAATTGAGTAGGTTTTGCAAGCTGAATCCTTTAACGTAAACATTGGTACCTCATGAGCTGCAAATGACATAAATGCGCCCTCTTTGATCATTATGTGTTAGAGATTATTGCAAAACGGAAATGCCAACGTAGCCTAACACGTGCACAATGTGCAGTTACTCAAGAGATTTTGAGGAAGACAGGCGGCTTATGTTGCCATGAAAACGAAATATGGAAATACGCTCAATATGGAATATGACATGATCTGTGCATCACCATGTATTGAGCCTCGAATATCTATACTTTCTAACAGGGCCGCAAACAACTGATATTGTAAGTTGATGTTGTACCTCACAACTAAATGTGTTTTTGAGCAATTGCTCGACTGTCCCCCCCCAAGTTGCGGCTGTGCTTTCTGAAAACAAACAGGCACGGCCTTCGCATTGATTGTGGCGAACGTTGTGTTGTAACAAGTTTTTATATTTCTGCTCCGTGCATTGCAACAGTTGCTGCAATGGAGAAGTTGTACCCTCAGTGGGCTGCGGACCGGGTGTTTTTTTATGAACTGGGTCACATGCTTCAAATAGTTGAGAATGCCTGGTTTACTCATTCCAGGGTATTAAACAAAAATGTTAAGAGCAGTGATGGCGGCATACCTACTTTACAGAACAACTTAATTCAGTACAGCCATTGCCAAGTTGTGCAACTGTGTTAATAAAAGCCTTGTCCACAATCATACCCAAACATATCGTTTGGTCTTGTGGTTTTCAGCCTAAACTTCGTCCCTCCAAATTCATCAAATTGAGTGCAATACCTTTTGTGAGCTTTTCTTGTTGAAATGAATTTTTCTATGACTGCAAATGTTAAGCGTACCGTTGAACAAAGAGTCAAGCTCTCTACGAAACTTATGTTGCTTGGCGGTTGGTTCTGATTCACTACTTGCAAATTCAAACCTACAATTTGAGCTCTGGATTACCCACGCAACACAACAACTACACTATCTCACTTCAAGAACGTGATCTTCTGACACCATTGGCATCACGCTATGCTGAAAAACAGCAGCTCTATCGAAACTGAGCAACGCTACCTTTGCAGGATTCTTCAATTCAAATTTAATGTTGATAAGCCCACCTAATGACTAGGCTACAGCTTGTTGCACTTATTGAAAACATCCCATTGAACATGTAAGATTAGCAGGAGACTTGCCAAGAAATGTTCGTCGCCATTGCTGAGATGTCAGGTAATGTAATGATGTGTTGTTGGGGCAGGGACGGATCCACGGGGGGGGATTAGGGCGATGGCCCCCTCTAAAACCTACGAAAACAACTTTATTCACCATGTTTTTTTGCAATTCGGAAAACAACATTCGCGATATAAGGCCACTTTGTCGTCCACTGTTTTGTCGCAACAGTGTTGTGAAGTACACTTCATCCCTCTTACAGTAGCGAACCCGTAATGAGACTTGACTACCACACATTACTGAATCGCCCCCTTAACCTTACTGGCTGGATCCGCCCCTGCGTTAGGGGTTTGCTGAGGATCGAACGATAGAAGAAAAAGGATTAAGCTAGCCTTGACTATTCACCGTGTTTCCATGCAGTTTTTTATATCAGATTTTGGATGTATGGGCAATATAAACTTCCAACTATCAGACCATTAATATTTCCTAGTCTGCGGTGGAATGTCATCTCTATCCTTTGTTCAAAGGACTTCTGACTGTGGAAGGGAAATTGTTTTGGCTGTAGAGTAAAATGTAGGGACTGGGCGACAATTGCTCCCCCACATAAGCATGTTCAAAAAGCCCTGGTTTCAAGACAAACACTGGGGTACTTTAGCACACTAGATTAAAACCAGATTTTTGAGTAAACATCAATTTGCTTACTCTACAGCCACATTTCCTAGCTTTTAGCTAGCCTGCCAGTCGAGGGCTTCTAAACACAAAAACTGAAATAAGTCAGAACTTTTAAAATTTTATCTAAAAATAATGAAGAAGACTTGGAACTTTTGAACTACATTCAAAATCTAATTTTCAATCAAAAATTTGCCACCCCCCCGAAGGTGTCGCCCGGGGCCCCCAGGACCCCCCCTTGCTACGCCACTGCCAGCACACAAGACGTCTCTGTAGGGAGTGGGCACGAGATGACAGATTTTCAAACTCTTATTGGATGGATTTGATAACAGAATGCTTGTGTTATTTCCGAGGAACAAACTTTAACATTAAATTGCAAAAATGTTTTCACAGTGCCTCTTTCATTCTTGAAACTTGCACTTGAAAGAATTCAGTGAAATTATTGCTGATAAACTACACATAAAAACAAAATCTCACAGAGACTTACGCTTCAGTTTCAGGTTATCTTGTAGTTGCTAGAATAAACGTTTGTTGCAACAATCTAAACCAGGTTGCTTACAACTAATTAAGTATCTGACGGGACAGCACGTTCATAGTTTGAACAGTTTAGTAGATGGATAAATTCAAATCAGTTGTATGTTTGGAGAGGAACACGCAGGGACACCTCCCACTAATATTTTCCTGAAGTGAAACGGTGTTGGTTTCAATTGTGTTGTGACATTAAATGGTAGTGCTTCTGGGGTCAGCTTGTGATGAATTTTCATCAGAAAAATTGTCAGTTATTTTTACTAACAGAGCATCTCCTATTTAAAAAGAAAATAACTGTTGTTTTGTCTGCATTACTGTACGTCCTTGAATATAAACCTTGAATTTAGACATAAACGTTGAATGCAAAGATGAATATGCTCCTACCATGCCCGAATGAAAATGGTTATTCCTGGCAAGGCAACCTGCATTAACATTTCAGAGTATACAAAGAAACTGCTGAGCCAAAGTAGTGCTTTTCAGTTAACGCAAAATTCGCTGGATACCTTTCAAAATCCAATTGCTTGAAAAGGCCAGGACTGCCCATGTTATGCTCATACGTAACTGTCCACGACAACTAATGCTCTGCATACGACGCTACCGGCCGTGATTTGCCACACGCGTCATATGTGTGATCCAGTTGCTGAACTGTTCGATCACGACCTGTAGCGTTATCTTTTTGTCTGCAACCAAGGGCACAGTGAAGGTTTTGGTAACGGAGGAGGATGAACTACCTTTGAAAAAACAGGGAATTCTCTATGACTGCTTAACCGCATGCACCTATCCAATTGCTTATAAAATGACTGTTCCAACCAAAATTTTGAGATGTTTTAATAGATGTCTGTTCTTTGAACTTGAGTGTGAACACCATATTTTGCAATAGAGCAGGTTGTTAAGGAAGGCATAAATGGTGCGCTTGCGCCACGGTCTGCAATAAATCTTCAGATTATCTCCTTTTCACAAAAGGCAGAATTTTCAACTTCTTTTAGTTTTTCATTGCTGAGCAGCATTGCTGATGTACTGTTAAAAACAATGATTTTACAGCTAAAATATCATATGTCATGTGGAGGGAAAAATACAGCTTTACTGCGAAACTAGCAGGAAGTTTTGATTGTGCCATTAGATTGGCATCACCACCATAAGGCCACAAACCTGCTTGTCAGGAAATCGTGAGACGTTAATATGCAGAGATATAAATAGTCATTTGGCTTCCACTAACGCTTGCATTCATTTGGATGAAAGTCATTTCGACCTTTCACAGGAAAAAGCCGCAAATTTAACACAAACGGATTGGCTCTACTGTTCGAACATTTCAGCGGTCGTTCCAAAAGAGCACAGATGCACATTGAAAAAACATAATGGCTTCAGTTACCTGAAGACTTCAATTGACGCGGCGTTTCAACGTCGTTCTTTAAATGTCTGTTGATGATGCCAAATTTGTAAGCTTGTGCCACAAACACGGTTAGAACATGTCGTTTGTCTTCGCGCAAAAGAGCTAATAGTAAAACACGACCTAAACCATGTATTCAACTGGACTTGCGAAGAAAAGCAATAACAAATTGGGGTATTTCGCCGCGCAACTTCTCAACTTTTCACAAGTGTTGAATTGTTATAAAAACCATGAGCTAATCAAAATGTTTTGAGTTTTTACACCCAGCATCACTGCACATATTTTTGATCAAAGGTTCATCAAAACCGCTTCCGTCCATTTCGAATTTCATCCTTCAACTTGTAATATTTGGTTTCGCGGCGATTGTTTCATACTGTAAGTGCAATAATGCCGCATGCCAAACTGATGCAATTGTCGGTGAAGAACGTAAGACGTTACTGAAAAGCTGTTAGCAAGCTTTCAATCACAATGGCCTGGCATTCTGTACATGGCCACAGACCTCTTTAAGAGCCCATCTTGCAAAATACGCGGTGGCTGGACTTGGTGCCGCGACGCTTNCTGAATCCCAATTGTTTAAACTATTATTGCACATGGGTTTTACTTTTTTTAATTTCTTCAGTCATGATTGCATGGAACTCATACAAATTGTGGTTTCTGTGAAGTTGTGTCACTGTGTAATTTGCAATCCTGAAGCTTGTTCAGAGTTAATTTTTGCACACTAAGTTTTTGGTTTTGAATGCTTCTGATTAAAATAAAATTGAAAAGTTTTTCGTATTTTTAAAACAACATACCTCAGTTTATGTAAGAACAATTTATTTACAATTTTGCAAAAATGCATATAGGTTTCAGCATGAAGTTGTGCGGAGTATACGCAGAACGCTTTTAATTTGATGCATTGTGTTTGATCGCTATAGTTGTTTTCAGACATTTGGCAGCGTGGCGAGAGGGTTTACTCGCCTTCGTTCGTGGTGCTAAACCTTTTCGTTCCTATGATGTCACTAAATTTATTCAGTTACAAACGCGAAACATGAATTCATAAAAGACAGGTTTGTTAGAAGACGCCGGTAAACATTAACACGGTGTTGGTGCTACAAAGTAAATTCTAATTAAGTTTTTCCACAAAAACTAAAATCATATTTTGTGATTGTTTTCAACTGAATTGCTTTTGCGTAAAGTTGTTTCGATTATGTTAAGAACAACAAACGTCGATAAAAGTTGACATCAGTAATGAAAACTGGCTTTGCGCTCAAATGCAACCATTTTCTAAACAGCCCAGAAACGCCTTTGGCAGTAAATGTTAGAAAACCAAAACGTTTGAGCTGCTGCCCATTGCTTCGATCCATTTCCTACTTATTGGTGGATGGCCTTGTTGCTCGAGCGTCATGGCGCGAAAATTATGGAGGCAAGAATGTTGATAGTGTGCCCGAGGTCTAGGACCCCGTGTTGAAAATAAGTGAATCACTTTTTCACCAATTTTTAATAGTGGCTCCTCATTTTCAGCTTCCCATCGCGCACAAACAGGCAACGCCCCTTTTTTCAGCTTCCCATCCCGCACAAACAGGCAACGCCCCTGCGGTGAAGGCACTTAGGTGACCCCGCCCGCTTTTTGAACCGCATTTCAAGCCTGAAAAGGTCGCAGAAGTGGAAAGGCACGCGCGCAGATATGGGTTGGACAAAATGTTTTTTGGCCTTCGAAATTTTTCGTTCATTTTCACAAATGGCCAGGTTAATGAGTTTAGCGAAGCAACGAACTTTAATCGTGATTGTGTGAGGAAATATTGCTTCAGACGTCTTTCTGTAATAAAACAAGGAAATTAAAAATGCTACGCAACCTCTCATTATTGCAGCATACATGCATCATTACCTTTACTTCAGACTGAGAAACTTTTCAAAAAAGTTGTGGATACCAACATTTTCCAAATTGAAATTTCACGACATTCTAAAATTGGCAAGGATCCAATTTGCCAGCTGCCGCGAAATCGTTCGAGGTAAAATGTAAAGGAACAATCCAAACTATAATTATAATCTTTATCTACAAACTTTCGGGATTTTTACGTTGCTAAGAAAACAATTACACATGTATTGCTACATCTCCGCAACAAAAATTGAGACCATTCAACATTTGTCGTAAAATGCATTGTAGAAACAGGCCCGTAACCAAGGAGGGCGAATCCCCCCATAGAAAAGTTTTCGCCCCCTGGACAGATGTGTTGCATATAGTTTAAGACTACTGGAGATAGTTCAAAAAATTGGACCGCTCTCAGAAAACTCTTCACCCCCTCTGGTGTCCCAAGCTGGTTACGGGCTTGTGTAGAAAAGACATTAGAAGGGCAGCCCTACCGTACAGGACAATAACATGCTCTGTTTAATCCAAAAGCATGTATCGCCTGCAATTTGAAAAAACATTTTTCCGGTTGAGAAAACTGGTCTATCAGAAATACGGCGTTACATTAGGAAATTCAGTTTTGTAAGAAAAACAAAACACATACAAAAGACAAATGTAACGCATGCATTGTGCCTAAAAGAAAGGAATACATACGACGGCTGCTTTTTGGTTTTATTTGATACATACGATTCAATAAACCCAGCATGTTCATCATATTGTCAGTGATCATCATTTGTTAAAGGTTTAATTTAAGTTCTCGCGATGCATTATAAAAAGAAACTCCATCGCAGAATCTTAGAAAAAAAATTATGTCAACTTTGGCTATATGCGGCAACCACAAATTTGAACACTCCGAAAATATGATAAAACAATGTGATGCTTTTTCTGCATTTGAATAGCAGCTGCCAATGCACAAGTGAAACAGTATTTGACGTAAGCAAACCCTCCATGAAAAACCAAACCAATAATCTTGGAAAAAAAATTGCAGAAACAACGAAAAAATCGAGAAAAAGTGTTATAATACAACGCCATATCAATGAGGCACAAGCAAATTTCTTGTCACATATACTATTCTGTTCTTTACACAAATCAAGGAAACGAATGCTTAAAAAAAGAATTATATTTTTTGAATATAATTCAAATTACAAAAGATTCGTTTTGAATAAGACCTGATGATGCCTACACGTAGGCGAAATATTTTCTCCAATAACATAATAATCCTGCCTTTGAAAGGATTCTTTCTGAAAAAGAGTAATTTGCAAAAATTGACGTTTTTCTTCTAAATTCCCATTATCCATTTCCTTACCATGTTTCTTTCATGTAATATTTCCTTAGGAAATGAATCTGCAGCAGTTAAGCGAATTTAAGAGCAGTGAAAAATTATGTTCAAGTTTAGCAAAGACGGCCTATTTTTTGCAACCAATGAGTCAGACAAAGCAAATTTGTACAAAACATCTGTCTGGTGACAGTCATGAAATTATTGCAAAACAGCAAACAGACCAGTGACGTTGTTCCCACGAGGATACATTGCGAGTGGCGGCACCTTTTAATGCTATCGTTGCGTGCATCGATGATTGCATTGTGGTTCATTCCGTTAAATTATGTAAGATGCCATTCAATCGGGTTCGAATCGGGTAAAAATCAGTGACATGTTTTCTTCACTTTCAGACTTGTTCGAAAGTGTTGCGCCAACTTGGTTTAATTAAATATCCTTTGCAGTGTTTGTTTAAATATCCAAACCTGATGTTATCGCAAGCAGCGAGAAACAGAAAACATTTCTTTCAATATTATAAAGGCATTACAAGTGAAGAGTGAGATTTTTAGCATCCATTGTGTTAGTTGGGTGGGTTTTCCTTTTCATACTGTGTAAGTTGATGTATTTTGCCAGTTGAAATTTTTAGAAAAAGAAACGAAAATATAGTTTGATCACACCCACCAGAAATTTCCGTATCCTCATTTGGTGTGGCCAAGATGAAATTTTCTTATTAATTTCTCCCTTGGTATCGAGAAAATTAATAGTTTTTGCTGAGTCGCAGAAAAACGGATTGAGTGAAGAAAAAGTCAAACGTCGATTTCAGTTCAAAAACACATTGCAAGATAAGGAACTAAACGAAGACGACCGAAGCTTTTAGTCTCCAACCTGGCACCGTTCACACCGCCGTGGACGTAACCTGGCAAGACACTGTGTTTTCTATGAAGTCCGCTCCAACAGAGGGAATTTGGCGTTGCCTTTCTAACCCCTCCGAATCATATTTTGAAATTCCCCGCACTTTAGCAAAAAACTTTTTCAAAACATTCCGCAGTCGGGCGGAGTGCAGGACGGGGTTTATCATGCTGTTGATTGGCGTTACCACGATGGCGAAAATAGCCAAGTCAGTTTTGCGTGCAAGATAGAAACGCCAAAATGCATCGTAGTCTAAGTCTGCAGTGTATGCCACATACCAAAACGCAACAATTGTCAGAGGTATCCAGCATAAAAAGTCTGTGACTATAACCCCAACAACCAAACGGTGCAGCCTGACGTTCTCTTTCTCGCGAGAAGCAACAGGTCCAACTGCGTGATTAGAACCGTTGGCGTTTTGTGCAGAGAAACATTTACAAAATGCGCAGATCAAGTAACAAACACTTTTGTCTATGACCTTGTAGTGAATGTGTGAGTATGCGAAAGTTATATACACGAATGACAATGCATTAAACGCTAGAACAAGCATTGTGAAGAAAAGTGACCTCTCAGTAGCAGAGACAAAGTATCGCATTGTGCAAAGACTTTGTTCGTTGTAGTATCCAACGTCTGCCACGTATTTCCCATTGTTAGTCAGACGGTCTGAGAAAAAGAGCAGCGTGCTCCAAGATGGATTTTCGTGAAAGGTTAGATTGTTTGGGCAGGCGAAGTTGATTGTGTTAATCGCAGTCGTAATTTCATCTAATAAATCGTCATAACGCGCTGTTTCCAGTTTTTCCAAAGTTTTTCCGTTGCTCTGCGTAGAATTGTTCTTCAGCATAACTGTTGAAGTAAAAATTGACCTCGTGGACTCGGTCTGAATCAAAGGAATGCAAGCAACAGTTGTCCATGTGATCCATCCCGCCACAACACAGATTACTGACCATCTTACAGAAACATCTTTATAAGGATGAAGGATGTGGTACAGTCGAAACGACGTCATAATAACCAATGTCGTCACTGAAACTTGGCAGGAAATGAAGTTTAAGATTCCGAGGATGCTGCAGCCTTCGGATTGAATCCACAAAAACCGCGTTTCATTTTTATATTTGTTTTGGTAGATAATAGACAAAATTCCCATAGCACTCATGTACGCAGCCATCAACAAATCAGACAAGGCCAGGTTAATCAGCATCGTGTTGTGAATTCGCTGAACTTTTGACATCAAATTGAATGATTTCTTAAACGATCGAAAAGTGCATCCAATCAGAACTAAATTGCCGATGGCTGAAATTATGGCTACAAACCAGATGTAAACGACCAAGGCCAGAGAGTCAATAAATGCCTTATTTGACGAAAGTGAATCTCTTTTTTCAAACGTTGGAGCATACGATTTGTTGTAGCTGAATATGTCTTTCCGGGACTCTGGTCGTTTTTCAAATTTTATATTTTCTTCTTGAGCAGTATCTGCAGAAATGCCCGGGGGTTGTTTGTTTGAAGGTATATTTCGTACTATGAAATTGACAGCCGATTGACGTTTTCTCGTGTTTGTGTTAGAGCTTGCTTGTCGTTTTTCACGATCACAGCAGTAGTACGATGAAGTTGCGTTCTCAAACCAATTTTCGTACGAAGCTCTGGATAACTCACAGAAATTCATTGCTTTGTTGGTTGCTATGCACAACTCCAACCAACACTTTGGTTTGTCGTTTAATTCCTCATCGACTTCAACTTCTAGACACGCATTCATTGGTGCTGAACCTGCAATTAGACAATGGCACCAAGAGCCTTTTTTAAACTACATATTCACTGAGTTGGAGACAATTGCGACTTATCTGTTTCCGTATTTTGCTACACTGTCCTGAAAAGGTAATCGTTTAAGAAAATTTTCCAAATCAGAGCAATTGATTCTTCGGTCATGAGCAAAGCTGAAAACTTTAATAAAGTCTCTTGCTATTGTCAGTGGTAAAAACGAAATTTGTTGCAGCTTCCAATGCTTTATCAAAACAAATCATTTTCCTAAAGCTTCGAAATAATCGTCTTTGAAACGATATACACAAAGTCTGTCGCTTTTTCACCGACTTGCGAATAAGCTTGGTAGGTTACGCTGCTCATATCATCACTTTGATATTCAGTCAACGATCATATTCACATATAGTGAGTAATTGACAACGCGACTGTTAAGCGTTTATCTGGAACAAAAAAGCAACCTAAAGTGCTGTTAATCACATTTTGATGACAGCTTGTATGCAAGTTAGTACTACTGCAGCGATAGGCCCAATTTTTCCTCCCGAAATTTTCAAAAACATGTTTAGTTATTAGGTACAACAACAAGTTACAATCATTTTGGCACCCTTTTCCCAAAATATCAGTTTGTTGCGGCCCTGTGCAGCGAGAAACTCTGAAGCAATGATTCTCAACGTGGTCCACAGTGAGTTCTAGTCCATGGGTAAAAAAGTCGAGAACCACTGCTCTGAAGACAAAAGGGTTCATTCAAAGGCGTGCTAGTACATATCCACTCACCCGTGAAGCTGTAGCAAGTCATCCAAAACCATAGTGCGGCGGCATTTGAGCGATTGAAAGCCATACGACACAGAATTTCAGCTTCCGTAATAGGAGAATCGTTTTCAAAATGTAAAAACAAGTTGCGAAAATGCAGCAGTTTCTCTTTCACACGGTTCTGTATGATCACGCTAATCGAAAACTGCAAAAAAGACATTTTCGCACTTTCGATCAGGAAGCATTAAATTTTGACAAAAATAAATAACAGCATTATTGAAATAAAGTCACTGGATTTACAGTCAAACTTAAGTCTTCAAGCAGTACATTTATACTGAAACGCATTAATACACTGTATTATGGAAGACTTAGAATGGACTTTCTATACAAGACAATCGGTTGTGGTAGAACTGCTTCTGTGTTCAGAGCACTCGGCGGTAGTTTGTTGAGTGTTCCGGTTTCCTTCAGCGTCATATCGTTCAAGCATTGCCACAACGCAGGTTAAACTGTGGGTCAATAACACAATCATAAAGCCACAAGCTTTGTTTGAAACCGTATATGAATCTCAAGGCAACGTTTCGGAAAACAAAAATCTGAAGATGAAACGGTACAGCATCATTTATTAGAACAAATGTCCAGTGTAGAGCCTGAACAAAACTCATTCGACAGACCAATAAGACTAAATGAATTAGAGAGGCCAAAGGGAACTTCCTGGGTTCCATATTAACTTTTATACAAAGCAAAACCTTAAGTAAATATGTGGTTTTTAAACATTCACTTAAAACATGTTGGTAAATATAACACAAAATCTTCAACTTAACAATAACTCAGAATGCAGATGAGAAACGTCACAAGATTATATTTTGGATGGTTCCGTACAAATATTAAAAATACTGTAAGACATAAACTCAATTGCTAAAAGAGTGACGTACGCAGAAAATTTTCATGGGGTTTCATTCAGTTGTATGTGGTGGTCGTTGGTATTTTGTGTGCACTGTTTTTGACGCCACAATTTGATGTCATATTCATGTTTTCAAACCAACGTTTTGGCGACGTTGTTGACACAGTATATATATTCTTCTCCACGCATTCTTCTTATTTTGTGTGTCATTGCACTGAATGTACACTATTAGCGCTCCAAGTTAGGATATCGTAGGAAAATACGCCCAACGCTACGACAGCAGTTTATAACTGCAAAAATATCAGGCTGCGCGTTAAAACAGGGGAGTAAAACACACTCATCACTACGTCAGACCAATTTGTAACTGCAAAATGAGACTGCGCTGTCTCGTCCAATACGAGTAGCCGAGCATAAGTGTGCGGTTGGATTGGTTGGTGCACACCACGGTTTGCAAGATTGAATCTTGCCAAACTACACAAGGATTGAGAATACGCATAAAATGCGCAAGAAAACCGTTTTTTTTTATGCATAGAAGTCCAGCAAAAGTTTAGTTTTCCTTTTTCCTGCTGAGACATTATCAAATTCCTGAATGCTTCTGTGTTAACAACTGCTGTTTTTGAGCTCGTGCAACAGTTCTATCATGCTGCAGAAGTTGGTAATGTAGCTGATGCGGTCAACGCATGGGCTGATCAACCAAAGCAGACAAATTTAATGACAATTGTTTCGGATAGAGTGAACTATCGCCGAACACAATCTTAAGCATGTGTAGCAGGCAAAAGGTCTGTAAAAGGTGGTGAGATGTTTCCTGGATGCAGACGATAACCCAGATTCCCACCAAAACCTAATTATTTCATTTTGACCCATTTACAATATTCCTTGAAATCTGTATGCAAATTCATTCCGTGGTATTTGCAGTAAATCAACAAATTAACAAGCAAATGTATACGAAAACAATTAATCTGCTTTGCGCAGATAATGAAGTTTTTGTAAAATATCTTACTTAAAACGGTGTTTTACCCCAACCCCGCTTGCGTACGCCCTTGTGCTAGAACATGCCCATTTCGACCTATTTTGGGACATACGATCACCATCACAATTCATAATGATTATTTCGAGTTGACAGCCTTTATCTATGCAGAAATGCAAATCTGGAACAAATGCTTGCATTTTGCAGTGCTGTTTCGAATGCTCTTGACCTGTGCAAACAACAACGGTAGGTGGGTGACAGCAGAGACAGCCCTTGGCTAATGTTCGGTGATGCTGACGTTGACCGTGAACCTGCGTGCCACTCAGGTACACCGTTGAACAGATAGAAACACTTACAATGCCTTCTTTTATGGACACATGACAAACCTCTTCCATGAGTCCACTTTAAAAGCGCGGTACGTCTAACCCTAGTAATTAGCGTATTTTGGTTCGGTGAGTTGACCAAAGCAGAAAGGGATGATGTACACATTTCGCGAGGTCACTAGGTCCTGCACCAATCGCGTCATGAAGTTCACTGACTTATTTGCTGAGAGTAGAAGTATGGTTTTTGTAATTCATACGCAAGAGCAATAAAATCAATGCCATGCAAAAACTATTTTAGCGGTCAAGTCTGGCTTACTAAATGCACATTGATAAAATCACGTCGCTGAAATTCACTGGTCAATGATTCATTGGTATTTTTGTTGAAATGTTCAAACCAGCCTCAGTGGTCTGCAAAATGATCTTATCAGTGGAGCTCAGAACAAAGCTACTGAATTCATGGTTTTATAATTGCATCAAAAGGAATCCAAAGGAATCCATGATACAGCCATGACACCAACAGATCTGGAGCTATATTTTTCAAAGTATCAATGATTCACTCATCGAAAACATGAAATGCAACTCCAGCAAGGAGCCACGCATACATCAGGCAATATCACTTACTCTGTAGAAGTTCAGTGTCATATGCTACTAATTTCTAAACAAGACCAAACGAATATCACAAGTGCAATGGGCCAATGATGTGCCTTGAGCATGCTTGTGTTTATTGCTAATTTTGTTGGTAAATGTATGAAAATAAAACTGAAAAAAGTAAATCAAGGTTGGACATTAAAAACGTAGAAAAATATCAAAATGGTGATGGCCACACTTCATTCGCTACTAACAAAATACTTGTTTGAAAAAAAACTCGACTTGCGAAAAAAAACTCGACTTGCGTTGCAAAGCAATTAAACAAAAATGTGAATCATATGAAAACTGATATTACTCCGTGTCTAAATTACATGACAGAAATTACTCTACGTGTGCTACACAAACATATCGTGAAAAACCCCAAAACTCTTTACATTGAGTATGCAATTGCGAAGATCCTGCACAGGTCTTTACTGTAATAAAGTTGTCGCAATAAGTGAAAGCCTACTGGGATTACGCAGGAAGCGTGTTTTGTAGATTTCTCATGAAAACTTGAGTCAAACCGCTTCTTTTGTTTCCAAACCAAGCTTCCAACCGCGATTTTCAAAACTTTCCGCTATCTTAGAAAACTTTCAAGAATATTATTGCACTAAATCAAGTCTCTGTTTTTGACCAAAGCGGCAATACCCCTAAATCTTTACTTAATCACCCTAGCTCCAACGAAAGCAATTCTGCCAACTCAGCATTTTTCTGTATGTACATTTGCCATGAAAAGGTTTGTGGACACCAATCGACGCACATCTTCATTGTGAAGAGAACACTGAGCTATGGTCGTCTTTTTCTGCCGGAATTGATGTCAGCGATGTAAGACCACAGACTGTTTATAATTAAACCATATGGCGTTAATTTCAGGCGAACAATGGGTCATGTTGTTTAGATTGAGTTCTTGGAAAATGTTGGCTATTGCCAATGTTGATGCAGCGTTGTGAGGTTTGATAATGTCTAAACAGTCTTATCAGTCGAGTGAACACTGAAAATCGTAGTAACTAAAGTACACGGAAACTAAATAACGTACACGAAAACAGAAAGGTACGTTAACTAAGGTACACGAAAACCAACATAACAATCTTTTGAGTAAACATGCCATCTGCAGCCACCCGCAGATGTGAAGTGATTTAACGTACTGCTCTGCAGAACAAACGAGAGGCGCACACGTCATCAAGATACTACGCAAAGCACTCCGGGAAGGTAACTGCGCTGGAAGGCCGGCGGATACGGATCATATCAAATTACAGTACAAGTAGTAAGTGGTTCTACTCCATACCTAATGTTTTTGTCCCATTTTGACTTCTACTCATGGTGACTGCTCCACAGTTTGATTAATGATTATATATTTAGAGTTGGAGAGAATCTTGCAAGGAATATTTCACCCTCTACGGCCGCACTTACAAGCGTAAGCTTTATCAGACTCGACTATTTATTTGAATTGTGCGAAACATTTCCGAAAGACGTTAAAAGATGTTATCAATAACATCAGCAGTTTGATAGTACGTAAGAGCTCCAGATTAAAAGGCATTTCAATCAATATCCCCGAGTTAGTAAAATGCTGCTTTGTCCACGTATTTGCTCGCAGCATCACAAAAGGCTTACGCCGATAGTATTACGAGAGCAGACTTTCCCCTTGTTGGTGAAGGTAGCCATGCGGAAGGATTGTTGTACATGCTACACAGACGCTTACCTCTCCACACGTGGGAACAAATTTCTCGAAAACTCTGCCTTTGGTCAAGATCGTGTACATATTAAAAACAATCCAAGATGCAAGCCAAACGCCAAATGCGCAGCTGCGGAATAGGCTTGAACTCATTTACAGTGAAAGTGTAAATGAAAACTTCATGAAAAATAATCTCGTCAGCTGTTGTGTTGTCTGACTTGTCTAAATGTTTTAACACTTTTGACCATTATGCGCTTCTGAACGAAAGTGGATTCTTTTTGTGGAGCTATAAGCGAAGGATATTCCAAAAACTACTGTCTGTGTGGCATTTCACAGCTCACTGCAGTGTATCGAAGTGTGGATCAACAACACCAAGTCATGTCCGTGGGAATCCCCTGTGATGAGACGGCACCCTGGACTTGGATATGTCCCATTGTTAATTTTAGGTCATACAGCAACAATTTTCTGAAGTTAAACTTCATTAACGTATGCTCACAGCACCGTAGGCCGTAGCAATGCACGTAGAGGCTCAGAGTTATGACATAGTGATGACAGGCCCCGAAAATATAGTTGTTGGGCCCCTTCCTAGGCGACAATTGAAAAAAAAGGTTATTCAAGTTTGATTGACCCCTGATTGGAGGTTTTGGGGTGCTTCATTCCTGCCTCTGAAAAACATTCAAAGTTTTGTTTGATGACCATGTTGGTAACTAGGCAGGTTGTGCAAGCTATCTTATTTATGCATTCAAGCAGCAACAATGGCCTCCCAAACACTCGACCGGAGAGCGGCGCACTGAGGCGCTCACATCCCGCAAACATATAGAGCGTCTTAGAATGTTTGCAACCTTTGAATGCATTCTTTGGATCAGCGAGAAAGCAGCTACACTTTTTTGGTGTTTGCTGTGGCATTTCTATGGGAAACAGGACCTCGTGATTTTCGGGGAGGGAGAGTGCGTCATTGTATGCTGCCTTACTTCTTCGTTGATACAAAATTTCAAGGTCATATCGTGCATAAAACTTTGCAGATATACAGCAAGGTGGGAATTTTCTGCAAGTGTGCTTTTTTAAAAATGTTGAGCAATTGTGAGAAGAGATCTCCCAACTGCACTATGACGTATATGATATACCGTAATGGAATGTTGGTGGAAGAACAGCGTGGGGCGGGCGAAAAGTTTTGCACAGTTCAGTTTATTTCTGCATCCCGACCAAGCACAAAATACTTTATCAGGAATACAGGGACAGGAAGCGCCGGCCGTAGCTGTCATTAACGACACTGCCCCCACTGCACAACAAGTCAGTGAAGGCAACTACAACTGCACAACAAGTTTCACAACAAGTTAAACAAGTTAGTGAAGGCAACTACAACTGTTCGCTTTGTTGTGGTTTTTCACTGCATGAAGAGTTAAAGTTTTTTTTGTTGACGTTGAAGATAATCCTAAGACAAGCAAATTAATGTTTAAATTTCCGCCGGAAATGACTTGATGATTTTGCTCGCTCATGTGCGTTGGCAAGGCCACTCCTCCCCTTGACTGCAACACTGCGTAGAACGCGGTTGTGACAGCCCGCAACTCACTTCAAACAAGCGGGACGAAGGTTCTTCAAGCTTCCTTACGCAAAATACGCCTGTCCTTTGACACCCTTTTATGATCCGTTTGCTTACACAAGCGTTCAGAAAGATTGACCTGCTTTTGCTTGTGGGATGAATCACTGCATGGTGTTGAAGTATAGCCTGTTTCAGGGTTTTGAACGCTAACTTCAGGGTTTTTATGCGTGGAGGCCTACTAATGTGTTTTCCCCTCTTTACATGTATCGTACCATGACAATGTTTTCTCCTTGGGCACATTGGAGTTTTGCATGCTTCCCAGCGACTTTGTTTTTGTATTCTTATTAATGTTACTGCCGTGTTTTTTTTCGTCTTTTTGTTTATTTCAAAAGAGCAATTCGTCATTTTCTTTCCTTCTTCAAACCCCACTTGGTCGACATTGGCCTTTAATTTGTACCCGTCAACGTATATACCCTACATCGCTCCTACAACAGTTCTGATTGTGAAAAATATCACTTTCCCGGATAGCGATGAGTCATATGATTAAATTACCACGTCGTTGACCGGAATGCGAGGAACAGTGTGAACAATCTTTTGATTGCAAGGTTTAATATGGCGCAATAACCAAGATTCGTAACTACAAAAGCTTGCGAAATCAATTACGAATCACTGCGATAAATTATTGGTCTTAGCGTACAGTATACTGCGCAGCAAATGTTTTCGTTCGTTGCTTATTTTCTTTCATCTTATCGCTGACTTCTTGTGCAGTCGCCACGGATCCCCATTGGTCCGCAGACCACAGTTTTGGAAACCTTGATCTAATTCTAACGCTTCTTTGTCCTCACTATGCCGCTCAAATGCCTGTGGTCGATTTTTTAACGGAACCTGCGCCCCTACTGCTTCGGAAACGAATGCACTAACCCGGAAAAGCGAAAGGCAACAAGTGTCCCTAAACACTGCTTTGATATCTTGATTGCGTGTTGCAAAGGCAAACCTTGGAAGCGTGAGTTTTAGGCTTACAAAAAAGTCGAAGCTAAGAACGTATGTTAGACTTGGTTCATCTTTCGATTTGCTTGATCTCCCGTGACTGTTGTTACGTTTTCCTGACCAAAACAAGTTGCGAGATGCAGCAAATTTATGAACAAAATAATTGAAAAAACAGTTAAACTTGTTTGAAGGATAAACAAAATTAATAAAATTAATCGAATAGAATCGAATGAAAGTTAACTTAAAATTAATGAAAAGAATTACGGACAAAATGAAGAAGCCAAAGATGAACAATGTCAGAAATTTTCTGGAAGAGAAACATTTCTTAGCATTTTCGAAATTGCCAAGTGCCTCATTTCTTATTTCAAGTTTTCTGAACTTTCTGGTTCGGTATTGAGACTTTTCATGTATGCTGGTTGTATCACACGGTAAATTTGTGGGGTGAACAAAATTTGTGTCTAACGCAAAAAGTCTTCAACGAACTCAACAATTTTACTGCAGATTCAACAATAAATTTCAAAAGTTGAAGTTTTTGATCCAAAATTATTTTTTTGTTAAAAATGTCGCTTATTTTGATGAAACATCTAAACGACAAGAATAAAGAGTCATTCTAATAAAATTTTTGAAGAAATTTTCTCAAGTAGTAATTCATGATTCAAATGCTTTGAAAAGAAAATTGTCCCTAAACCTTCCCCTTTTCGGATAAAAGGTGTCTTGCTATACAGAAGTGAAACCGGTTGATATGTTTGGAAACCCAAAAAACTTAAATACGTAGCTTGTGCGTGCAAGTAGCCAAAGTCACGAAAAGACTTTCATGACGTACCCGCCAATTGACAATAAGGCGGAGGTATGTTGACCCAGCAAGGGAGTTTGATGTCCGGTGGAAATTAATGACACAGCACAAAAATTAATGACACAGCACAAAAATTAATGACACAGCACAATGATACCTTGTCCGGGAGCTGTTGGGGTTTAAATCAGGGAAACGCTTTACTGAACGCCAATATTCGGAAGTTTCCTGTAAGAAACAGTCGATGAAGTGAGCAGGCGAGAGTCGCAAATGATGACTTTCTATGAGTACCGGTGTTCAAACTTTAGAATCTGAAGTTGCTACGAACTGAATGCATTTTGGTGGTCGCGATTGAAAACCTGTTATTTAATCAACGTTGCAGCATGTTGAAATATGACTATATAGGCAATTGCAACAAACTGAAATGAAAATTAAATATTAATTTTCTGTCCGTAATCATGGCTAAGTTTCAATGCAGTTGATTATGTTTCGTTGACAGTATTTTCAACGCTCCTTAAAGGCATTTCTTGATATATTTTGTGTAAAGGTATAGTCTTAACAACTAAATTAAATGATTTCTCTTTGAGGTTTGACTGCGCTGACCAAAGTACATTTGCCCATGATGCATTTTTTATATTTCCATGGAACAAAGCAAGACATGTCCCTAATGGCATAGCCGGGACTAAATTGAGAAGTGTGAAGTTGGAAGACAAGCTCTTTCAAAGTGTGTGTTGCAGCGTGGCTTAAAGATCGGCAAGAGTGTGTTTTGTGCACACGCAGCAAACTACAGTCACCGTAAGACCGCAAGCTTCTCAGCATTTGCGTTGAGTGGAATAGTAATGTTGCTTTGAATCCAAAGAAAGTACTAACACTAGCAAAAGAACATTGAAACTTTGCTGAAGGGCTAGTGAAAATATTGTTTTAATGAGAGACACTTCTGAACCTGGCTCGGCCACAGCAGAAGCACTAACCGCAAATATGCAGCTGTCTTCAATCACAAACTAACCATTTTATAGTTTCAAGAGATGTGTAGAATCGTTTGCATTTGCTGGGGCAACTTCGTTGACTCCGCCTTCCAACATTACATCAGGCGGATTAGAACAGGCGGAAACAGATTTCAATAATAAACTCGGCAGGCGCAACAACAGTGATGATTACAACTGCAGTCGCTGTGCCAGTGACACATACAGTATAATCTGTTGGGGACTGTCAACTGATAGACAATCTGCCGAGATCGTTGGCATCAAAGTGTAATCATTACTTCGCCTGATATTGCATCATACGAACTGCTGTTTTGTGATAACATGCAACCTGGAACATTGCATCAGCCATCGAACTGCATGACATAATCTTGCACAATCACAAGACTTTCCACGAAAGCAGATCACATGACGTGTGCTTGCACGTGAGATAAACTAATTAGTACAGATCAACCAAGCTGGTGTTCTGACAGCAGTTTGACTTTACCGTGCTTTCGCGCCACATGCAGCAGCCTTTGCATTTCCGGCCTTTGATAACGATTCATTTCGGGAAAGATCTTGTGGAAAAAGCTGAAACTATAAAAGGCGCAAGGCACGCTCCGTAACGGTCCAACGAAGCAACGGATAAGCTTTCTTTTACAACTCTTGACATTTAAAGCGCGACGAACCCTTCACAGTAATAAAAAAACGCGGT
>JGI24159J19872_10001686_pt1 | contig 24936 bp, 20 predicted proteins | sample Ectturendosymbi4_FD_19872 | JGI IMG/M metagenome (IMG submission 19872)
AATAGTCAAGGCAGGATGTTACCAGTGCAACAACAAGCTTCTCGCAGGCTTTTTTGGAGAGAAACTGTCGGATTTGTCCAATATTTCTAATGTAGAATTTACAGGATTTAGTAATGTATTCAATATGTTTAGCAAACGACAATGCACTGTCGAAAATTACACCCAGAGACCGTACGTGAGAAGATATGTTTGTGTCTCGCAAGTGCCATGGCAACAACGGTGTAATATTGCGACCAGGAGACTTTTTCGAAGCAAATATGATGAACTCCGTTTTTTTCAGAATTANGTTTGAGCATNTTGCATCCCATCCATGCCTTCAGCTCGTCAATACATTCGTTGATGGAACTCAATCTTGCTGCTAGTTCTTNCGTTTTCGTTGATGGAACTCAGTCTTGCTGCTAGTTCTAAGACTCATACGTTTTTGTGGCGCAAAAAGCGCATGCGAAATACTTGCAAATGGTGATAAAGCTGCCCAGCGGAATATTTCGAAACTTTGAAAAAAGTAGGAATGTTTTTGACTTTTATTTTATGCTGCGCTTTTAAAAAAAAACGATAGAGAAATAGATCAAATAAATGGACTTTTTTTTCACAACAAACCTAAGAAGCCTGTAGCGCCTTGTCTTGTCGCTGTACATTTTTCAGAATACTAGACCAAGATTAAATATCCACCAATTTATTTTCCAAAAGTCTTCGCGTTTTAACCACGTGTGATTAACCACCAACCTAGAAAATACGAGTAACTCTGCATTACGATGTAACATGTTCAAACTCGTTACACCCCTCCAGGCTTGTGCAAGGGATTCCCATGTGATGGGAGAGTGGACTTGAAATTTTTCGCATGTCTCATCGGTAGTAATATTGCGTGATAAAGCGGGTATTTTCTGAAGTTGAATATCATTGTTAGATACTCACAGCACAGTAAGTCTTGCACGTGTGATGCACAGCGCCATGGCGGGTTGATGGGAGACTCCGAAAATAAGGTCGTTTAGGCCTTTTGGGGAGACAACTAAAATACAATCACCCAGATTTCATCGGATTCGCTAATTGGAAACATTGGGGTGTTTTAGCCACGGCTCTGCAGAGGCTAGACCAGTTGTTCTTAACCTGGGGTAAATGTACCCCTGGGGATACATTTTATCGACCGAAGGGGTAACTTTTCTGAACCATAAGTTGCAGCCAATGTAAATTTTTATACTGTAAATCATTCTAAATCTAAACTGTAAAAGTTTGTTTATTTCGTATTTTCAATAAATGGGTACCATTGAGTGTACTGAGGGTAAATCTGGTGGTCTTGTTTGATAAAAGGACAACATATGTAAAAAAGGTTAAGAACCACTGGGTTAGACTATGGGTCGACAACCTTTTCCTAGTGGCGGGACAAAAACAAACTCTGCCAGGTATAGCGGGCCGTGCGAATTTACCACCAACAATTGCGGTATCTTTGTTATTCATGATGTTGTTAAATTTGGGAAGTTATGGGATTTGACTGAAATTAAATCCTNATTTTCACAGTTCACAACGAAAACCAAAAATACGACGTACAGTGCAATNATATCACAGTGCAGTTTNTCAAAAGTATGCGATACAAGAAGTTACAAGGAGGGCAGATTCATAAAATGTAATACCACTAGACGGGTCATACACTTGCTATAAGGGGCCGGATGACACTTGCTACAAGGGGCCGGGGCCGTTTGCGGGCCGGATGACTTTGCTTGGCGGGCCGTAGGTTGCCGACCCCTGGGGTAGACGTTGGACGTGCACATGATATAATATACTTCGTATAACCAGTTNCGTGGGAATCCTATGGGATGGGAAAGTCGTCGCAAGTTGCCATGGGATACGATGGGAGAGACAAAGCGTNCCATGGACAAGCCTGCCCATACAAGTGTTGACGTTTGAATAAATAGTTTTTGAAATGTTTACATTTCCAAGCTAACCTACTTTTTATAATTCAACGTTAAGTAAAACTCAAAGTTAGTATTTATTCGGAATTCAACTTCTTACCACTCCCTCATTCCACAGAATCATCATTCTTTCGAATACACCGTTGGTACCAGGTGGAATTTTCGAAAAATCGCGTTTTCCCATTTTTCCTTTGTCTGCATTTGTGTACAAGCAGTGTCCACTTGAAAGGCATTGCAAATTTCCACTGAAAAACAACCACGCAATCTTTTTGAATTTCATGAAGATTGAAAAGAAAGTTGACTTTGCAAACGAAAATCTTGAGTATACTGGTGGAGCTTATTTCATGAATTGTCTTAGGAGCTAAAAAAGTTTTTTGAGCAAGCCTGAAATAATTTTGCGCTTGTACAAATTACTTCAACTGCGTTTTGAGTGTTTTCAGAAAATCGTCCACCAAAGTGCTCTTGTTAGTATTTTTCTAAAACGTATGTAGATGATTCAGGACAAACTGCAACCAGCTAAGAACTGTTTAACAGCACAGCACTGTTGTATGAAAAGCAAGTACAGAAACAAATGATCTTGAAATTTCGTGTGAATTAATAACGAAGAACTGCTTAGACATATTTTGTATTAAGATGTGACGTCAGTAATGCATTGGTAAGCGCTCAGCTATNATATTTGGTTCATTATGCCGCTTCAAGCGATAGTTGAAAAAGACAACGAATGGTCAAAGTTTACCAATTATGCTGACAGCGCCAATCAAACTACCATGAATAATTGCCACTTGAATCGAGATGAAAAACTGTTGGATCTTGGCGTACCTGTTCAGCGCCTCTAGGAGTCGCTGCTGAGCCAGAGAATCGTCACGAAGTGGTGGCCACGTCACGCATGATGCTGCTTTGTTCCAAGATGGCTCTCGGTACGACGATCCGTTGCGGTAGAGACCCACGACATGGGCTTGGCCGAAAATAGGTTGGCCTGCGATACATGCAAGGCAATGCTTCTCTCAATCGCCTTTGTTATGACGAGATCGTGACACTCAGTTGGAATCACTTCTTTTATAATTGCAATGTTACCCTACTATAATAAGATAGACCACAGTCAAAGACTCTGTATGAGTGAAGAATACAAAAAGGTCTATTAGGAAATAGGAAAATTTGATCCATCAGCCAATACCGTACAACAAATGGACATATCCCGCATATTTGGTGTGAAAAGCTGTCTCGTCACATGTTGGATAATAAATTTTTCGTGCACCTGATATACACCAACACCAGATACTGTTAAAGCAGGAACGTGTTGAAAAGGATGCAACTACAAAATAAAAGTGTGGTCTAGAAATACAGAAAGCAACTACAAAGTATCTGGCGTTTGTCTCAAACCAACTGTTTGATCATCACCACTGGCTTGTACCTGACTTTCGGGATTCGTTGATGAGATCTATTGATTTCTGACTTGTAACACTATAAAAGTAGATGGGACAGGAGACCATCTTCGCAATAGTTAAGACTCTGTTCACCGCTTCAGCTTCTACCTGAAACATAGCAGGTATTCGTTACGGTGGTCAGGTGAATGTAGCTCATGAATAGCCATGCTTTTGAAAAATAATGCCATTATCACGGGAATCGAAACACATTTGACTACGTTTGTTAACAACTAAGATAGCACGTAAACAGCAGTCCTAACAAAAGATGGCATTAACAGGACGTTTCTACCACCAAACACAATTCATTGGCCAACACGGCGCACTCAGTTGACCCTTGTCACACTTTGTAAATCAGCTCCAATACAATGTAAATCAGCTCCAATACAAAATATCACCAAGAAACACTTTTTTTGCTTTTCACCCTCTTCTTGCCAGATATTATTTTGCTAACTAATCACTTGAATTACTATATATCCTTAATTAACGCCAAGCGGTAGGTTTGCGATTTATAGAAAAGTGATGACCAACTTCTTCGTTCCTTCCTCGAAGAATTCCTTCAGGTTGGATGAAGCCAGAACCTTTTAAGGTTTCGCATAACTTCCTGATTAAAGTTCCATTCTCTGCTTTCACAACAGCAAGAGCGCCCAACGACTTGATGTGTTTCAAAACTTCGAATATCTGCAATCGGAAATAATTGCTGTTTAGGCCTATTGCATTTTATTTTTGGCAACCCGCACGTTTTCAATATCATTGAAAACCATGTAGAGAGTAAAATTATTCATAGGAAACTTTTGGGAGAACAGGTTGATTTGATGCTACCTCCAACAATAGTTTTTTGGCACAATTACTGATATGTGTTTTATTACATAGCAACTTTGAGAGATGTAAATAGAGTTTTGGTTGACGTCACAAACTAGGCTAGAATCATAACATTCACTAGTGATATCATTTTAAATCCTGTGCGTATGCCTTGCAAAAACTCAGATTATTCTTCCGCAGCAAGCCTGTTCAAAATCAGTTATGGGAAAGTGAGAAGTTACCTAAAGCCATGAAGTTTTTTCTCAGTAATCCTATCGTCAACGTGTTTACTTTTTCGCAATAACTGTATTGCCTGAAACTGTTTTTAAAACCTGAGAAAGTTTTAATTTTGTGCCTCTCGGCTTTCCCCACATGGTCGAAATACAATATGACTTCAATTTATGCAAATATAAAAAATATGTTAAGTTTCAAATTTTCTGGTGTTTTTCTACAGCTGAGGCATTTTAAGTGGTAAAACCGAACAAAGCACTTTTTTCAAGACCTCTATGTACAGCAATCACTGTTGACAGTGTAAGCGAAAACTGGATGAACACATTCAGAGCTTTATCTGCGGGTGTTACGATTTCGTTTCAGTTTTGTCTGGAAGCAAAAGCACCACAAATAACAATCGCCTTTTATCTTTAGTGGCTGAAAGTAGTTTTGAAGGACCCAAAAATCCTCATTGAAAAACATTCCCTTTCGATCGATCGTGTTTGCCTTACAAAACCATGTTCCACTGCACCGTTTGTGAAGTATTTTAGTTTTACAGCAGAAAATGCATAGAAAACAAAAAAAAGTCGGAACAGTCTACTCCAGGCAGTTCAGTATCAATAATAAAACTTATCATCATTATGATTAGATGATTCCCTCAAAAGACGCATTAACATGTAAGTTCATCAAATATTTGCTGGACGGGCATTTCACCTTTTCACCTTTAAGGGTAAAACACAGCTGCCAAGACAGTTCGACCAACCTACTTCTCATAATTTATTATATTTACCATCTCCGCCTGGATGAAAACAACTTTTCAAATAAAACATTTGCCGTAGAACAACTTTCCCCCAAATTGCAACAGTTTCGCTGCAGTATAATGCTGGTGTTTAACCAGCAAGTTTTTGAGAAAGTTTAGCAATTTCCTTATCTAAACATTGAACACACACCATCGACCCACACAAGGTGGATGGAATTGGAAACGAACAGCCTCATATTTTATTCAACGGCACCTGCTCGTCGTTCAGCTGGAATCGATCGCTCATGGTGAAACAGAAAGAGTTGATACCGTGCTCCTTGGCCAGTGTGGTCATTGATTTTTTTGTCTCCTCATTCCATGATGTAATGTCTACGTGCAGGCTTACATCACAACAGCTGGTAGAAGCAGACTCCACGCGCTCCTTATACGCTGCCATGAGGCCTCCTTGTCTTGCAGTTACGAAGTCAACTGAGTTCAAGAGATTGCGGTTTAATGCAGAGCATTGTGGCTTGAATTTATACATACAAGTTTACCAATTAAAGTTTGACTTTAAAGAAAATCATTCATTTTACAAAAGGATTAGCATATTTTTCATCTTGAACACTTCCACTATTAACAAAAAATATATTAGTTTTCACACATGTCAACGCATAACCAAAATACTGTTGTTATTTAAATTGACTATAAATACAACGTAAACATTTTAACAAGGTCAAAGCAAACATGACGGCAATCAACGTCACTCCAAGTTCTGGTCATGCTAGCGTCAGGTCATTTTTATGCTCCTGTGAGTTACGGAGAGTTTTCCACAGCGCTTCTTCTGTAATTACGTACATTAAATGTCTCATGGGAACTATTGTTTTCCGTATACTCGACTTTTTAATGGAGATTTCACTTTAATATCGTGTTTTCGTCACAGGCTTGTGAATTCTGCCCATGCATGAGTCCAAAAATATCCNTAATATTATTAAAAGAAATGAATCTTTTTCCACTAAAAGCAAGCTGAAGAATGTTGTGAATTTGGAGATAAAGGCAAAAGTTTTCGTTGAGAAGAATTTCGGCGTGCCAATGAGTATTGGGGTTGTTGAACTCGGTGATGACCCGTCTATTTAGGGTTTGTCAAATCACTGCATTTAGATGCAAACAGATTGCTCAGGATCTGACCACGCTTTGCGCAAAAAAGCGAAATGCAAGTTGACAGGGATGTTTGCAAATGCTTGAAGACGCTGTTGTTTGTGTACGTGCCGTATGATTTACGATGCATTTTGCAGAGGACCGTGTCTGACTGTAATTTTCTTTACTAAATGCTTCACTAAACGTACGAAACAGGAAAATGTGCATTAAAGAGCCATTTGAAAATCGGAATCCATTTGGTCACAACATAATGCGATCACACCGTGAACTAATCGATTAATTACACCTTGAAGTAAATGCGCTTGCTCTGCATCCTCAAGTGGCAAAGGAGATGCGTGATATACATTTGGCAGTTTAAGGTTGTTTGGTGCACAGGTCTTGACACTGCTCATGTAAATGAGTCGACATAAAGTTCTGTTCTCGCTCTTGCTCCCAAGTCAAGTAAAAGGTCAATGCAAAGTAAAGTGTAATCACATTTAAATGATGAAAAGACGGTGGCAACCATGTAGTAAATGATTAGAGGATATTTAGCTAAAAAAGTCTTTAGTGTGAGTAATGCTTTATCAGAGTTACTGGTTTCTCTCATTCACCTGCTGAAAAAGACCTTGAGTTAGAAAAAGTGGTCTTTTGGTTATAGAATTACAATCTGACGATAGCACAATTCAAACAATTGCTGCATGAACAACAAACAACCCACCAAATCCTATTGCACATAACTTTGCATTCACGTTTCTGGCGTGTTGTTGGTCAGATGGTTGACTGCGTCTTAATTTAAGCCAAACAATATAGAAATAACTGAGCCGCTAAACTTCAGATGTTATCATTTTCGCAAACATTTTCATGACTATCGCCTGCTAGATTCGGTCCAAAATAAGCTTTGTTGCAGATAACTCCTTGCATGATGAACGATGATGACAAAGCAAAAGAGGACGTTATGCGAATGATTCTCTCTTGGGAACAGATCCACATCTGCAAACTACTTGTTTGCTTTTTCACTCATAACGAGATTTTCGCCGTTTCAGCGCAGACAGTAAATAAGACCCAAAGGCTTGAGCTTGCAGCAGAGGACTATGTAGGCCTGCAGGCGCTTTCAATTAGTCATTGCGAAAGTTAACAGCAATGGGACAGTTCTTGATTTGAAAACAACCAGTTGCATTTTCCACATGCAGAAAAGCACAGTTGAACACTTCAAAAATAAGGAAAATGCATAGGCTAAATCTAATGCTTAGCGGCAACATACAGTATGCTACCAGGAACCTGCAACCAACTTCAACGAGCAAATCACAACCAAAAGACTATAGCGCAAGGGTTGACTTACACACTGTTGTTGTTCCGCCAAGCAAGGCTGCCCTTGAACCACTGTAGAAATCATCAGCTGTCGTTATGTCATTGCAGGAGTCCTCATCATCAAGATCCGGCGTGTTTGAAAAGTGAACTGAGGGATCAACGCCTCCTGGTAGAATCAAGGCGCCCTTTGCGTCAATTACAGTTGCCCCACCAGGAACAGTCAATTCCAATCCAATTTGTCTAATCAGAAAGTCTATGTTGTGCGGGTCAGATTTCACAGGAAATAACAGCAGCGAAAACCTGTTTCGATTTGTTTAGTCANCCGTGACAAACGCAACCTCACTTTGAATGACAAACTTGTAAACGATTTATTAAAGTTGGTCAATTTAGCAAGCTGCAACANANACACTATTGTAGTATTCAGGCCATTACATCNTGCGGATATAAAGATTTATTCCTATTTTATTTCTTTAGCTGTTGAAATACAACAGAAATTGCACGTGAGTGCAATATATTTAAATGTAAATTAATTTTGCATTCTTCCAAACATTCATCACATTTTGATGAATTTGTGTTCGAAGCCAGTCCTGTCAAAATAAAATATTATCTACTGATAAGATTCCGTTCACAGAAATCGCAAAGAAACACTCGAATAAGTGAGCTTGAGTTCTGACATGGAGAGTACGGAAAGATTCATTTTCCGTGAGATGAGAAGTGTTCGATGATTGCATTATGCCTGGGTGGTACAACAAGGGCAGATTGGCCACTTTGTAATGGCATAAGCAATACGTTTCGTAACAATTGCTTGAAAGCTAGCTGTGTGACGTCTTTCAAAGCCAGTCATGTACAACAAGTACAAGAACTGCCACCCATGCCGGAGTATAGACTTGCATTGTTTTCTAACCCTGCATTGATCGCCAAATTAATATTGGGCAAATTGGGGTGTTCAGTAGTGGGCAGTGAAGAAAAGTTGATAAATTGTTGCCTTCAAACATTCCGTTTATAATTTCGATGTATTCTGATTCGCTCCCTGGTGTAGTCAATTGTTCTTTTCATATTTTAATCGAAAACATTTATCGTTTGATAATTTGTTTGATGTTATTTTCCGGGAGAAAATCGTTTACTCTTCGAATGAACGATCCTCACTCTGCATATTCGCAACACTTTCCTCCTAAACTCTGCGTGAGCCAAGCGATCACACAGTAAAAACTCATTCATTTAGTCATTCATGTTTAAATTGAGAAACATTCCAAAAAATCAAAACGCTACATACGTTACAATGCAGTGTGAATACAACCATGGATGCAAAGCTGAATGTAGACGGGTCAACTGCATTGTACACAACAACACAAGAACCCACAGCAAACAAATAAAAAACTTGGGTATTTTACTCGATGATTTCCTAGCTAGATACCAATATGTCCTTGTAAAATAGGGTGATATTTGAAAACCTGTTCACATTAATCTATTCATACTTCTCTTTTATGCTCTTGTTATGGCATCTAGTTCAAGTCAAAAATACTTCTGTTGTAAACCCACAGTAGCAGAAAATTTTGGGCTGATGTAAACAATTATAGAGAGCTTAATATTGGCTTAAAAGGTACAATATATATCTATATGTTTTACAATATTAAAGATCATTCATCTATTTATTTTCATACCCGCTTTTCTTCTAAGGAGGATCTCGGGGACAGCATCCCTAGAAGGAAGGATGCGAAATACCCCACGGTCATCAACAATCTCTGTTAGTTCTGCTAACTCTACACCAAACGCCTCGCTGATCTTTCCTGCATCGTGCACTCAGGTCACGAGGCCGAACCACAGAACCTGAGATGTCTTTATTCTGAGGAAAACTGACTCGACGTTCAGGGTTTTACAAATTTCACAGCTGCGCACTTTGTCGCGAAGTTTCCCGGCATGAACTCTTGGCTAAAATCCATCTTTTCCACTTGTAGTTGCGATATCACTCTTTCAGGCAAGAGCGATTTAAAAACTGACAGCTTTCCGGTGTTTGAAAACTACCGTTTATTCACCACAGACTGAGAAAGCTCACATAGAACTGCGTTTGCTTTACCAATCCGAATTTCAATCTCCTTGCTCCGCATTCCGCCACTCGTGAATACCACCCCAAGGTGACTGAAACTGTCGTCCTGCTATAGTGTTTTGCCGCTTACTTGCAGCGTGCACTGGCTTGGTTTTCTGGAAAAACATGATTCCTCGGTCTTTTTCTACTTATTTTTATTCCCGTTTGGTCACACGGAGCTGCAAACCAATCAGGAGAATGTTGGAAACTGTTCAGACGATGCAACAAGCAGTACCAAATCGTCTGTGCGAAAAGCAAACCGTTGACCCTGCAGCTTCCAACAGTAACACCCCCGTCGATTCGGCTATGTTTGTCTATCCAATTTACATCGACTATGAAGAGAAGTGGTGAGAGTATACACCCTTGTCGGAGTCCAACAGTTCAAAGGGTGAACGGCTGTGACTTAACTCCGGACGACCCTGACATAAAACCTCTGAGCAGAAATGCAATGATATAACGACCAGTAATAGGCGACCGTCAACACCGTACTCCCACAATACTCAGCAAAACTTTTCCCGAGATGCTTTCTCAAGGTCGACAAAACATGGGTAGGAATCTTTGGCATACTCCATAAATTACTGGAAAAATTTCTGAAGAGGGAAAATTTGTAGTGCTACGGCTAAGAGGAAAACCGCACTGGGTATTACCCAACTCTGGTTCTATTATCTCACGGAGTCGTCTTTCAATACGCTTGGCATACACGTTTTCAAGGAGTTTAAGGGGAGAGATCCCACGGTAGTTAGTCCAATCTCTCTTGTATCTCTTGTTGTGTATGAGGATGATCAGCCCAGTTTGCCAACCTTTAGGTGCCCTCCCAAAACACTAGGCTACTTGACACACACGATTAAGTCAAAAAAGCTCCTCTTTCAAGGTTTTGAGCATTTCTGGCAGGATTTCATCCCAGCCTGCAGCCTTCCTAGCCTGCAGTGTTTTGACAACTAGGAAGACTTCAGCTACAGTGATGATATTTTCCTCCCCAAATGCACCTCCTGTGTGTCCATTGGTGTGAAAGTGACTGGGTTCAAAAGGTCTTTGAATTACTCTCTTCATTTGCAAAGAATTTCCTCCACATTGACACCGTTATGGTGTTTGATGGATCTGACAATATTATATTTTTCTTCCGCGGAGACGCTGGATGGTTTTGCCAGGATACTTTGTTGGCTTGCCAGTAATTGGAATCCAGTTCATATCCGGAATTGTCCCAAGTCCCAAGATTGCATTTTGGATTTTTTCGGCTGCGGATTTTCGCGCCTAAGCGTACCGCGAATGCAAAGACGATTCGGCATTGTTCTGAAGCCATGCCTTGTAGGTCACTTTCTTTGATCTTTCATCTCCTTGTGGAACCAGTAGGTTGTCTTGTAAAGGAAGTTAAAATAATATTTGAAAAGGTTGTCTTTTTATATTTGTTTTAATTGACTCCATCTTAATCCCTATGCAAGCAAAATATTTTTGCCTTATGGAAAGTCTTTTCCTGGGAACTATATATTATTTGTAGATGACGCTTATGGTACGTGTATGTATGTTGGTACGTGTGTGTATATTGTCCAACTTAATAAATAACTTATTAAATGCTGATAGAAAACAGTTTTTCAAACTTGTAGCTATTTATTAATTTGTAAATATCATTAAATTGTATTATTTTAATCACTGTATACAGATTTTTGTTCGTTGACCTACATCGACTGAACAACCAATCTAATAATGTTATTATAATTGCACTTTATTGAACTTACAGTTTTAAGCAATTAGTTGGAAGGTAATGTCTGAGCTTAGGTAGAATCCCACTAACTTTGGAAAATTGATCTGTCTGCACCCAAACGTGCGTATATCACTTGTTTGCCTAAACTGATATCCTAGCCTTTAAAACTAACGGCACCCACCTTATTTTTCCGTTTTCTGCAAAAATATCCGCTCTGAACGTTTGATCGTGATTGACAACATAGCCATCCTTTATGACTAGGCGTTCACTCTGTGGAAAACAACGCCTTTGTAAATGGAAATTGGCCCATTAGGTCAAGACAAATGTTGTTAAAACAGTGTTTGATTTTCTTGACATTTTAAACATCCTCTTATATCTGATGTTCATGAACATACTACGAGCAAAATCATCTGCAGACATTACCGGAAACAACTTTCTCCACGAAGAAATTTCTGAAATTTTTGAACGTACTCAGTCACAAGAGACTGGGAAACTTTGAATATAAATTAAACAAAATTATTCACTTTTTTATATACCTATACTCTTAAGAATAGCTCACATGAAGTTATAAGAACCAGGTAATCAGATAAAAACTCGCATCACATATGTTTATATTTCCAGATGTTATGTATGGATTGTGACGTATCACGCTTTTGCTACTTACAGAACAGCCTAATGGTGGTACCTATGATAAAACTGTGTAATCATGCCGGGTTATGTTATCATGGCAGATTTCTTCACATCACTTGGGAAAGAGCTTGGTATGATGCCTTACAAAGTCTCCGAAAGGCCTGAAAACTTCCACGACTAGAGAACACTAAATTGGGCAAATGATGCGGTAAGCTTTTTCGGAATCACTCCTTACCCATCAAAAAAGCAGGTTGCATGAAACAAATGTGACAACACCAATCAATAGATCGATTGGAGCCGAAATCGAGTAGCATTCTCCTATGACCTAGTCCTAGAATGTTCTAGTGTAATGAGTACTACTAAGAGACCTGACCAGATTCGTGGAATTACAGTTGTTGAATGACTCGATGATTTCAGAGTCACTACAATTGTAGAATCCCCGCAGATGTCATAATGAAGTTTTTGATCGCATTTGTGGCATATTTTAACCAAAACACTTCGGCGCAGAGTTTCGGCAAACAAACTATTTGCCTAACTCGTGAATACAAAATGACAGCTTCTGGCCGCACTTGGACTCGGCCACCATCGCCAGTTACTCAAAACAGTTGACTCCAGGTAAACTGGAAGTATCCTTGTCTTTACTGGGATCTGCCGGTGGTTTATCTTTTATCCAACGAGAAACTTGCAACTCTACTCTTCCCTTTTGATGAAACGAACGCCCAAATATTTTATGAAGAAAAAGCGCTGCAACCAAGAAAGCTCGTCTATCAGTGAAAACCAAACTCAAAAATCAATGTCATACCAGGGACGCGCCTACCACTGAGCTAAAAAGCCACTTAATAATGAAGGGGTGGGAAGAAATACATGAATGGGCGCTTAGAATCAGCTTTGGCAATGAGAACCCGGTACACTGAATCGGAAGATCGAAAGATTAACATAAATATTTTAGCCCACAAGATCTAAGTCACCAAGGTAAGAGCCATGACCACAGGCAACCAAATGTCAACTCAGCAGGTGATGTAAAGCTGTAAAAACTAAACGACCAAGCGAAAAATATTATCAGATGCTCAATAATTCACCAAATATAATTTTTCATATAAAAACAGCTTGGCAGAGATGCGATGATAATTTGAATCAGCTGCTTTCGAATAATTGAAAACTTCTGCAAAAGACGTGTGTTTTGCTTAATATATGTTAAGACACCACGTTATTAGTCAGTTTTAAATTATCTACAGTACTATAATAAATTTTCCAATTTTTACCAGATAAAAATGCCCTCCCAGGGTATATCGCAGGTATTTGGGAGTTCTAAATTCGACTAAAAATACGTACCTAGCTGCTGAAAGATAAACAAAGAAATAGCAGGTTTTGTTTTTCACAAAATGCAGAAAGTGGTTTCTCAGAACAATGACTCTTAAAATAAAGGAAAGATTGAACATCGGTTTTGTTTCCTGGCAAGTTGTAATTGATAAGATTTACTTACGACAATCTTAGGAATCGTCTTTTTTGCTTGATTCATTTCGGATGTTGAGCTGGAACGCACGCAACTGCAACCTGCTGGTGTGCCACAGCGATCTTGGTGACCCCACCAAGCAAACCTAATCTCTAGTGACGAAAGCACCGCTGCGAATTTAAAGCCAGCTGTTAACACTTGAAACGAGTCTTTTGTTTACAGTTCGAACCCAACGACGTTTTTCGAAACGGTCTGAGAGTCTTGCTTAATTGCCGGTCCACTCCTATTTCACTTCGCTTCCATTAACTTATGTCGCAGTTCACTTCTCAGCGGAGCAACAGTGGCCCGGTATAAACTTTTAGGCCGTTTGCTGCAAGTAATTCAGCAGCAGACAGCTCGGATAAAAATGCAATATGGCTTTAGATGGTGATACGCGTTTGTCAATTAAACATTTTGACAACTTCTGTTGCTACTATTCAGCTCTTTCCTGGCTTCTCAAGATAACCTGCACAAATGCCTGAGATTGACTTTGCTGTGCTATCGAGTATATCATGATTTAGCTTTCCGACAAACAAGCAAGCTGTTTGAAAAACATTTGCGGCTGTGTAGCTATCTACGGTGAAAATGAATATACAGAAAGTAGTATGAGGGCCACAATATCAACAGATGCTACGAAGCAGGCAATCTCAGATNCAGAAAGGCCGCCGCTGTGATCTAAGTCTTTCTGAACATCTGCATTGNCTACTGCTTCAGCATNGTTTGGTACTGTGTCCAATGAAAAAATAAAACTGCTCGTTGTGCAATAAAACACAAGAAGTAACTATTCTGCTTTGTAGCTGAGCCTAGGATCTCCTTTCGACAAATTTGCTTTTTTCCACCTACACCTGACATGATTTTATTTACTCAAAATCGTCTAGGTAAATAATTGTTTTTGAAGATCATGCAGTTTAATCACAGTTCTGAGAGAAACTCTTTTTTTTGTCAGTAATGCTCTGTACCGCTTCTGATGCCAGAACAGCTAAATGCAATAACATTTCAGGACAAAGCAAGCAGCGTGCTTTTCTTGAGGCGACCGGCCTCAATGGGTTAATTTTTCTCGGGCTATCTCGAGGCACTAACATAATTACAAACGTTCAGTCAGCTGCATTACTATGCTGCGGTAATCGATATATATCGAGGCAACTGACCAGTGCAAGTGAAAAATCTCAAGCTGAAGGTCACGCGCGAAAGAAACGCACCATGTAACTACGTACAAAAACAAGAAAAAATGAATTAAACCGCGTTTGTGCATAAAATACGGTATATTGCCAAATGAACAAGGAGCCGCTTTAACTGAAGTAAATTCACTTTGGTTTATTGTTTCAGTTGCGTGCTGCATGGCGTGAAAGACGACCAGTGCACTCTTACGACTTTAAATAATTCATGCACGATCGGCGAAAGTGGATGCAGCGGTTGTTTCTTTGCAGCATTTCCGTGTGACAAACGTGCTCAAGGAAAACTTTGACACGACTAATGCGCCGATCCCTAATGTGCTCCTCAGCCTATTTTGCCAATACATCTTATATTTGTAAAGAGTGGTGCTGTCCGTCGAACCAACTGCTTCGTGTTTTCATGATCTTTTGTTTGTTTTTATTCTGGCCTCACTACACAATGTTGTCACACATGGACTGCTCTTTTTCATGCAGCGAGCAATTTTTGTTGCACTTTTTCTCCTGACCTCAAGAAGATGGCCTGAAATTTGATCACAAGTTGCAGTGTTTAAAAGCAGCTGTTTTGAAACATGAATCAAGTACGTTTGACATAAGCTACTGAAAAAAAACAGTGATGCTATTTTTACAGGCGAAATTTCGCATTATTTTTACTGTTTCAAAGACAATCTGTTCAAGACTTTTTTGCTGTCTCTCTGCAGGAAAAATCTACAACCAAAACTTTTTCGCACAAAAACTAGATTTTTCCGACCCACCTGCNAGAAAGCCTGAAACTGTGTAAATAACACCGAAGAACATCAACCAAACCATCATGATGNCAAAACCAAGATGCTGCATTATTTTTGGAGTCTCTTCCAACAGCAAAAAAGTTTTGCANCAACCTGCTACTGGTGAAGTAAGCTGTTTATACGTTTTTTGTGCATAATAATGATCGATAAAANTGATGATTTTCAAGAACTATTTGATTTTCGAGAAAAATTTAGTTAGGACGTTTTTGTTGATATTCAACCTTCACTCAGATGTTTAACCTTAATTGACGCTAATGTGCGGAGGTTATGAGGCAGAAAGGGGCAAAACATCTTCAGTCCTGTCCTGGTAAGAATCGAAAAATGATAGCGCAAAACATACAGTATAGCCTCTTCTTCTCAGGTAGTGCAGTGATTGCTGCATGTCTGCGTATGCAGTAGATTCAATGCATCGCATGTCCTCTCCTACACACATATGTTAGCAGCAACGCTTCCCTGTGTTACCCCTGTTTCAGAAACTGCTGCTGCGTAAACGGCGTGACCGGCTTGTCCAACGGTATAAATGCGGTAGTTACTACCATGAAATGCGCAAAAACGATCAATACCATCACGCATCGGTCGTCGCACGTGTGACCAAGGACCGCGTTCGGGCTTTTCGGACAAAACATCTCTTTCGAAAAATGTGTGACAGTCATCCCCATCAGTCATCCGCAAGTGGAGACGCCATTTTGCGTCCGCTACGCATCTGGGGAGGCGAATGAGAACAGTACAAAGTGCTTCTACTCAGGGAGACTTGAAAGTCACACGTAACCGGAAACATTGCCATCAGCTAATGATTGGAAACGGCAACATCACTTCACTCATAGAGAAAGAGCACGAACTGGTTGAAGAAGCCAAAACAAATTCTCAGGATGTTGTTGTCATCTCATCGACTAAGCGTTTGGGGCTCTGAAACTGTGGAACTCTACCATGGACGGAAACTATTCTACTCATGTTCTTCATCCTTTGAGCGAGTTCTTATCCACTGCTAGGCAGCACTAGATCTCGGGGCAGGTGTTGAGCAGCCATTCGATTGTCTCATCATCCAGAATCGCCATGACATGCAGTCCATGGGGAGGTCGATGGGTTAGACAGTGAAGGACAGCATTGTCAATGGTCTGTTCTTCTGCGCCACACTCACAAGAAGCAGAAGGGCCATGCCCATTTGTGTAAGCAGGAGCAGAAAGTCCGACACCGGTGTGGAAGCGGTTAAGTCGGACCCATACTGTTCTTGGAAGTGCCATTTCAGGAAGGTGCCGATGTCGGAGATGAAAGTATGGAGTCTCGTAATACTCTCCAGCCACTCCGCATTCCATCGGTGATCCGCCCCTGCCGCAGTTCTGTTGTCTTCAGATGAATGATGAGATGTTGTGCGCTGGTACTAATAGGTGTTTCGATTTGAGATGCAATGCGTTACCACCTGGTAAACGGGTCAGAGCTGAGTGGAACAGATGTCTGGGCTCCATGGCACGGCGTGTTAGAGTGTGGCTCCTATGCGACGAAGCTCAGCAGGTTGGATGTCCGCGAAGATAGGAAGATTGCCTGCTGGCTTAGGACGCAGTCACAGTTCGCAAGGCGTCGTTGATGACATGCAGGGTCATGATCCCCAGCACCTCAGCCAATGCCGGCAGGTCGCCTCGATTGTGCGACGCTACTCCGGCAATGAACCGTTACAGTCTGCCTAGGCTAAGATGAGGACATTCGTATGCCCTCAGCTGGCAGACTGCCTTGATGAATGAACACGATTGAGAGAAAGGACGTGCCTCTTGAGGCCGACGTTTAGAGATTAGTCCCTGTGTTGTATACCGGTACAAGGCCAAACACAAGCGCACAGTACCCGAAAGTCGTGGAGAAAACTAGTGATGCCCTGCGAATGGCTAAAGCTAACGAATCCACGATCCTTTCGGGATACTACAATGCACACGTTGGACACGACACTGGGGTATGGAATAGGTTGCTTGGTCAACGTGGTGAAACCAACCTGAATGACAATGGAAGCATCGTACTGCTACTGTGCTGCAACAACACACTTTGCTTCATGAATACTTTCTTCGAAAACAAAGTTTTACACAAGAACACATGGTGCACTGAATGATTTGTGCATCGTGTCAACTGACTATAAGTCCAAATCATTGTTGTACGTTGGGTTTTCTTGTCAACAAGGGTGCAGAGCTGATCGCCACCTGACCACCTGGTGGTCTGCAACTTACGTCTGAAAAAATCGACAGGTGTGGCGGCCTGGAGATGGCGCCACATGGAATAAAGTAGTCACCGGTAGATTGCGCCCATAAGTCACAAGTCACTGTGATAGTAACTGCAAGCGAATGATCGAAATTCACTTCTCCCAATATAATAATAGTGAAACCTAGTACCGGTGTCAGCAAAGTGATCTCTATTGTTGCTTCTTTCCTGTTACTTTAATGCCCCGAAATACCATCGTTCTTTTGTGCTTGCCTCAGTAGTTCAAGGCGGTGCAGATGACTATCACACAGGGCCTACAAGACCGCGCAGGACCATGAGATCCTCCCGAATAAAGTGTGGTAAGATCGACTTTTCCAGACAATGTATGGTCCTTGTTCCGACATTTTCCAGAAGGTACAGCACACGTAGAGAGGAGTGACGGTTTCATCATCTGCTTGAGTATGTGCACAGAAATGACTTGATGTGGCTACAAGTGGCAAAAATTGTCGCCTTGGTGGAACCAAGGAGTGAAAGATGCTATTCGAGAAAACAAAGCAGCTTGCAAGTCATGGCTTCAGAGAAAATCTGAACATTTTTCGCATTCGCGGCATGCTGAAACGCGAAAGTACGCAGCCCGCTGGTAAAAAAGGGCATATGCAATCTGAGGGCAGTGGAGTCATAAACTAGTTTCTAATTATTATTCGCAGTAAAGTTTTCTCGTAAACCATCCGACGTTTCCGTGGCAAAAGATCTGAGATTGCTTTTTCATCAAATCCCAAAACAGTTCCTTTCTCAGCAATGAGAGGAACATTATTGCCAAATAGAAAGAGTATTTTAAACATTTTTTGAATCCATCATTCTCATACCATCAATCATACAGCAGTCTCGCATTTTAGGGAGGAAGCCTTCTTATCTGTCAAAACACTTAAGACTGGGAAGGCTGATGGCCGTAATGAACTCCATCTTTTGAAGTCTGGAACAGAGAACAGGTCTTTGACTAACTCGCGTGTGTCAAATAGCCAGGTTTTATGGAAGTTCACCATAAGATTGGCAAACTAGGGTCATCATCCCCATACTCAAAAATTCGCTAACTACGGAGGCATTTCTCTCATCGTTCCTGGAATTGTGTTTGCCAAGCGTCTTGAAAAAAAGATGCCGCGAAATAATTGAACTCCAACTTGAGGGTCACAGTGCGTTTTTTCTCTTGACCGTAGCACTTTGCAGTTGAAATTGTCATCTACCAGAAAATTTTCAATAAATTTTTAGAGCATACAAAAGATTGCCACTGTTGGAATTAGAGTGTCGCTGTTGGAAGCTGCAGGATCAACCGTTTGCTCTTTGCGGACGGTTTGTCGCTGCTTGCATCCAATGAATACGCCCTCCAACATGCACTTGATTGCTTTTCAGCTGCGTGCTCTCGGGCGGAAATTAAAATGAGCACAGAAAACTGAGGTTTTGTGTCTCTGCTGCAACTCAAGTCGGTGTATGCTATACTTACAATGCAGCAGGTCGATAAGTTCAATTGTTCAAGTGCCCTGGTGTAGTATTCATGAGTGACGGGAAGCGGGACAAAGGGATTGATACACTTGATATGGTAATGCAAACGCAATTCTGCGTGAGTTTATCGCTCTGTGGTCACAAAACGGTGGCTTTCAAAAACCGCAAAGATGTTTGTGTTAATGTAGCACTTAAAAACTTAAGATAAGCCATGAATATTAATGACGTTCTTTCATGCCATATGTGAGCGGAATGCATGCGATAAATAATTAAGTAAACGAAAGATAGACGGTGTGTTGTAAGTTTGTGTTTTTCCGGTCCGAGTTATTTCTTAGGTGAGCCTAGTGACGTTGATTTCGTGTTTCTTGACATTCTTCCCATATGATTGCCACTGCCGCCGCGTGGACACAATTAACAAGATGCTCGTGATGTGTGGATCATTCGCTAAAAGAAACGCGATCAGTAGGGCCGTTAGAACGACCAGCCCGTGGTCTAGTGGTAAGTGCGTCCGCTTCGGTGCTGGTAGGTCGAGAGTTCGACTTTCGGCCGAGTCTTACCATGAGCTTGTAAATTGGTACTGCAGCCTTCTTACCGGGCGCACGGTGTGCGGAAGAACTGCAGGGAACACAAAAACAAACCGAGTGAAATGAACCCAGAAATTGTACTAACTCAGTCGTGGCGCTACAAAGACCATTGTAGTTGTAAAGCGCCAACAACAAAGCACCGTGTCAAACAAGGGCCGTTAGAACGTTGCGCATGTCGTTGTCGCAGTTTGAGCGAGACTTTTTGAGAGGAATGCTTGGCCTTGGTGTTTCTCTATTCATGTTTTCTTATCTTGTTTTGTGCAGATGCATGATTTTTGTTGATCAAGGTCGAAGGTGAAGAAACTTCTTTATCTCGCTAAATTGCGCACTGTCTCGTCGATCTTCATTAGCTGTAAACAAGTTGATTGTCTGGGAATAGTCGATGCACAGGCGATCTTGCCGGTCTCCTTGTTTAATGACAACAATCGGCTGTGCTCGCTCGCCAAGGTGAATTGCTTGGTCTTATAATACCTTGCGCACACAGCTTCTTAACTTTGGATTCTATTAACGCCGAACTGTGCACAGTGTACCGGCGAGACGGCACTGCCACCGGATGACAATTCGGGTTAATTTGTAGAACAACGAGGGGCACTCTACTGCTGCTGCCGTGACCGCACAGTTTTCATGCGAAAGCGAGGAGATTACCAGCTCTGGCTTGGTGCCATCTTACGTAAACACAAGGCGTCGGTGCTGCCACTGGAAGTCTTGCCCCAGCAAAACGTCACAATACAAGTGTCTCCTAACTTTCAGCTGGACATTTTCGTACACTGTACCATGAGTGTTATTTCACTCGAGCAGTGGCCAAGAACGGGTACTTTCAACGAACCCACTGCCATCGGAACATTGTGGGAAGACGGATGAATTGGGAGATACAATGACTTCACTGTTTCTTTGTTCACAAAGCTCAACGAATTCCCAGGGTCCATCAAAGCGGACAAACGTTTCTTCCCCAAAATAACGTCCGTAACCGCGAAGGACAAGTACTCCGGAGTTCGATGCACGGAACATAACGTACGCTTGTCGATGTAACTGCCGAGGATGAACATTTGCATCCTTTTGCGAAATGACCTTTCTTCTGACATTTATAACATACTGCAGGCATTATGTCTGTCGTGACGCTTCTCGCTCCTTCAGAAGAAACACGCCTTGTGCTTGTATACAGGAAACGTCGAGTACCCTTGAATTTCGACGCAGGTTGGTAGAAGGGGCGTATACTCCAAGTGTGCTAGGTGTGCAGCGCACACCCAGTTAAAGTGAACGTGACGTGACTTTTTCAAGAACGTGAACAAGAACGTGCGATCACGGGAAAATCACAAAAAAGCATTGATAAATAATTATGTACGTCTTACTGATTTCCTGAGCCAAATTTCAAAACTGTTCCATTTCAACTTTCTTGATTTAGCTGACATTTTCATGCATCACTAGTTTCGTTCTTAGATGTGGTAAACCTGGGTGTGCGCTCATACAGCCGCGCACCTGTGCTTGCAATAAGAGCATCAGCACATATGCTATGCACATTCGAGCTTGTCATTAATTGGCAAATTCAGCCAAATTGAACATAACGGCTCAAACAAGCCCGTATACGTATGTTCCCACAGTCCTTGTACATTTCACACCCATATAATAAAAAATAAAAGTTTTTTGTGTACTTTATCAGTATTCTCAATTTTTCTGCAGTTAGCAAATTTCGATCTCGCAACTCTGGATGTGCGACATTCCAGCCGCATACGTTCTGTGCTCGATTGCTCGTATTCGACGAGAAATTCGCGCAGCATGATGTTTTTGCATTTGTGAACTGTGCTGTCGTAGCGTTGATGATTGTGNTTTACTTCCGTGCATGGGCGCAATTTTGTGTACNATATGGGAGAGACAANTTGGTGTGAAACTAATATGGTCATCGGGCCGATGCAGAAGTGACGTTTTANACATACAGATTCCCAATCTTATTTCTAGAGTTGTTTTGAGAGCAACACTAATCACTCTTTGTCCTTGCAGACGATTTACATATTAATATACTTAAATTTGTTGCAGGACATGGTCCTGTAGTTCAGCCTGCTTCCATTAATATCGCATTTGGATACAAACAAGCCCAGCAATATAGTAGAAAACATCAATTGGGCTTTATCAGAGCTGTCAGTTAGAGTGCACAAAATGCTGAATCGCATTGGTCGCACGTGCATATCACTCTTACAGTAGAACACTTCAATTTTCATGCATTTTATAAGAAGTGTGGGCTACAGCGCGATTTGATGTCTTGTTCAAGCCGTGTAACCTTACAAAGACGATAAATATTTTCCTTGCACATTTACGTTTTTTGAAAATGCTACAAATATTTTTAATGCTACTGGGCATCATGCATGCAACCCCACCCCTAGCAAAATCTCCATTGATATCCTCTTACCAACACTAAAAACATTTCGCCTAAAATTAGCATAGCCTACTTCACAAAATGATTTCAATCTATATTAACTGTTGGTGGGTGGAAGATGTATCCTTTCAATCTCCCCATGTTGGCCCCTGCATACATACCCACACAGAGTTGTAAAAGGGTCTCATTTTGAAGTCTGAACCCGGCAGGAGCCCGAAATCACAAGCCCGAACCCGGCTCGAGCACGACATTTATTTTTGAAGCCCGATTTAGACCCGAAAGCCAAATTTACCGAGGGAGTTAAGATATGCGCAACTGCGGAGTAACAAAAAACGTTGTGTTCGGATATAGCTGCAGGTACACGGTTTATCACACCCAAAATAACAACCACCTTGACCAAAACACAGCTGTGTTTGTAGACAGAATTAGCTGAAAAAATCACAATCGCTTCACTCACAGAAGTTACCGCGGTGAGCACAACAAATCTACGTCACGAAAGAAAAAATTGTTACTCTTAGTGCTATGAAAAAAGTTTTGCGTGCAGGCCCGAAATCACCCCGAAATATTTTGAGAAACTTAAGCCCGAGCCCGGCCCGATCTGAAAAGCCCGCCCTGACTTGCAACTCAGCACCATGTCAAAAGTTTCATTCTAAGAGTTCTACTGTACTTGCATAACGACACGAAAATATATTTGAGATTAAATGAAAATACACAACGTTGAACTGGCAAAAAGTACCAAGTTTCACCTTTAACACGAAAAGAATGTCCAACAAAATTAGGTACGATGTACTTGCAAAGCAAATGTTTCGCACTTGGATGAAAACGTTGCTGCATTGTAAGTTTGGTTAAACTCAAGTAAATCAGATGACTTACGAACCAATGCATTCAGCACATGCAAATAGTTTAAGAGTCACGGAAAAAATATATTTTTTATTTGTTGGTCACCATTGTCGCGACATTACAAGAAGTGAGTGTAAATGTATATTTTATCCTTATTTCCGAATCAACTCCCTACTTTTTGAGCTATAGGTCAATGCACAGCAAAGTAAATACTGCAGGCAACTTCTCCAACGTTTTGATTGAAATCCTGTTCACTAATAGTTGAAGGCAGTCTTTTGCAAAACTGCCCATCACAAAACTAAGTCTCCACAATATTGCTGCATTTTTGTCTTCGGCAAAAGCTTCGCAGAGATTTGCCTGGAAATCTAACTTTCTGACATATACACTAGCATCATTAAATTATACGCTGTCTGTTTCTGAAAACGTGACAACCAACGTTAAAGCATAGCCCGTTCAAATTCTGCACGAAACAAATAATGGCTGTAGCCTACTGTGGTCTCTCATATGTGCAGCTGTAATACTCTCACTGTTACAAGAAAATAATTTTTCTAACAGTATACCACACAGAGTAAAATGTCGGACAAAAGCAGTTAACCATCTTTCACGGCCACTACAAACATGAAAAATGCTAAAAATTATTTTATCGAAGCTAAAATTTATAAGCTAACAGAATCAGTGATACCATACCAAATTCTGTTTCAACATGAAATTGGCTATGTGAAATCTACCATCTAATATGAAAAGCTCTTCACACAAAACGTGACAAGCATCACTTTTATTTTTGAAACCTCTCCAAATTCAAAATCTAAAAAGAAAAAAGTGGGAGGGACATGGCATATTATATCTCCCCCACCTGAAAAAGCGGGGGACACACGTCCCCGTGTCCCCCACTAAATTGCGCCCATGGTCATTGTCATGTCCAATAAATGAAAATGACCAGAGATGAATATGTACTTGGTTTTGGATTTAAATCTTGCCACATTCCAATATACTGATGGATTGGATGTTATCATTTTTGCTTAACCAGATTTGGATTGGAATTGATGATATTCTGTTGAAGTTCTTCGCAACTTTCGGTTCTGTTCTGGAACTGCAGTTTACTGTATTGACAAGAGTTTCTCAAATTTGTTGAGATTGTTTATTGTGTTTGTTTCAATGTCGAACCTTGTCTCTGACAAACGAAAAAAGTCTGCTCCACTGACTATCATGTCATCAAACTTACAGAATTGGTTGGACATTCATTGATCCAATCCCTTTTCTTGACTTATAATTGTTATACCTTACGTATACATTTAGCACAGTTCATAATTTTTTATATGTTTAGCCCAGTTCTAACGAGTCATTTGTGTTGCATATTGTTAGTCTTCTGGTTTGATATCTTACACGCTATTGCTGAGCTTAACAGAACTTCTCATTGCATTGCTACTAACAATCAATACTTTGAAGTCTCTACAGTGTCAATTGTTATGATATTGTGAGCCAATAGTAGAACATAGGTTAAATTGATCCAAACTATTTATTTATTTGTCCTTGCGTTGGATTACATATAAGTGTTGCAAACACAATTATGTGTCGGCTTGAGCCAACCAAAGAGAGAGTCGAACGGACGACCCTTGGCATAGTAGCAATAGAGATTCCCCATTCAATTAGGTTCACTCTTCAACAGGCTAGCTGCTACGAATTCATCGTTAGGCCTGGGCCTATATGTGGCATAATCACGTCACCACGTTACTTCACCATTTCACAAGCTCAAGGCGGCGACCTTCAACAGCGGATTGCAGTCACCGACATGATGGGACCCATTTTTGTAGCCATAATGCTGCGTCGCCCTGAACCAACCAAAGAAAAAGTCGAACCGACAATCCTCAGCACAATAGCAATTGAGATTATCCATTCGGCCAGATTCACTCTTCTACTACTGCTACGAATACAACGTTATATGTGGCGTAACCAGTGGTGGGTTTAAGGTTGGGGGGAGCCCGAGGCAAGNCTAAAAAGGGGGACCCTCTGATGACGTCATCATACTCAGCCAACCGTGATAAGCACTTTGATCAAGCCTAAGATACGACCACCGAAGGATACGCTCCTGAG
>JGI24159J19872_10001687_pt1 | contig 24927 bp, 12 predicted proteins | sample Ectturendosymbi4_FD_19872 | JGI IMG/M metagenome (IMG submission 19872)
CCCCCAAAATTTTGCCTGGCCCCCCCAGTGGCCCCCCCAAAATTTTCCGCGTGACGTCATGCCACTGCATTGAAATTATTTAAAGCTTTTAGATTGCTCACCTTGTTGCAAAACTGGCCCCTCCAGTGGCCCCCCCAAATGAAAATGTCTGGCTCCGCCCCTGGTTAAAAGGTATTAGTCATGCAGTGCAAGCGTCTGTTACAAATCCACTGAACGAGACAGGCAAAATGGCTAAAAAAGTAATTGAACGGTTGACAATATTGCTTGACTTTTGCTGTTAGTCTGAAAACTCATTCATACTTCATACTATACCCGAGTTTCGTATTGAAGTGATTGTTTTTCATTGCCTTTTGCTATTGAATAGACTATTTCATAAAATGTGCTTATAGGTTCGCAGCTTGCTATAGCTTTTGGAATATTAGTCATGCGAATTGTCTCACACGTAATGCGCCCATGGGTATCGGAAGGATTTTTTCCAGGGGGGGGCACTAGGGGATAATACTGTATTATTATCACACCAGTGGAGCAAAGTCTGTAGCGAAGAGACTACGGCTAGTGACAGAAACAGCATAGTCTACTATGTTTATATTATGTTAGCTTTACGTTTGCCTGCTGTTGCTGCAAGCTACTATTTAATAGTTTTTGCATTTTATACTCACTGCCCAACCGTTGCTGGGGTTTCACTGTCAAGCTCCAACTTCGCAGGGGAATTTCGAATTTCACAAAGGCGTCAAAGTTATTAGTAGTTTTTTAGGTAGTCCTGGCAAAACTGGTGAGGACTACCCACATCTAGTGGCGTGCCTGGCCCAACCATTCGTAATAAATTTCAAGTTGCATTCCTGCCTGTATTCCTTTCAAGAGTGCTTCAGTTGGCAGCCGAAGTCTCGTATCTACGATTGAAACAATAACGTCAGTCATTTAAATATATCCTGACATTCATACCAGTCTCTACTCTTGTATCTGTCAAAGTCACCACTCGCAATATCGTCTGCAGAAATGATCTCACAGCAAATAGATTCAACTGAAGTTTAAAAAATGCAGATAATTGATTTGATGAATTTGTTAAAACAAAACGCAAGTTGGGCAGGTTTGCTAGTAGCCTATTCATCTGCCACACCAAAGCCATGACTTCACCAGTTCAGTACTGAACAAGGTGTTTGTATTAGGCTACTAATTTTTACTCTGTCCTGATCGTTCGGCCTTCATCTTGATTAATGAAATGAAAAGTTCTTATTTTCGGAAATCTTGCGAAGAGAATTTTATCAGTAACCGTTTGCAAAAAAGTTGTACCACGGTTGAATAAGTACGATGACGTCATCGCACGAAATTTTATGAGAATTCTCCCCCCGAAATGAAGAGCTGGCTGCGCCCCTGCAACTATACCTAAAGCAAGCAAGCTCGCGTTCTACAATGTAAATCGCAATCGAAGACTCGGACTAAGCCGGAGTCGCCACTGGTGAAACGTCAACTAGCGATAATACGATGAATTAAGAAACAACACAAGGTTTTCAGCAAGCAGTTTGCTCATAACTAGCAAGTTGCACTTTGGTTTGAGCCAGGCATGCAACCAGTTTGGGACACCAGGGCGGGCGAAGAGCTTTCTGAGGGGGTGGGTTTAAACTATGTCCAACACATTTTTCCAGGGGAGCAAAAATTTCGCAGGGGTTGTCCCTTTGCGACCCGTAGTTACGGCCCTTGTTTGAGCCCGAGCTGCCATCTGCAATTACAGTAAGTATTTTTTAAACTATAATTCATATCAGATTGAATTTTTTTTGGAGTAATGGATTTACTTGGAGCATTGGATTTCAATTCCCATTCGAGAATAATTTCAAATGAACGGTACAGTAACTCGCGCTAATATCAATGAGCCTAGTACGTAGAGGCAGGGACGTAACGAGGTTAGATGGCGCCCGGGTCAAGAAGNAAGTTTGGCGTCCCTATATNTAAAACTGAGGTCTTTCGGAAGCAAATTTTCTATATTGAAGAAAGTACTTATGACATTGTTGTGACTTTGTGGCACCCCCGCAGCCATTGGGCGCCCCCTGTAGTGGTTTGGCGCCCCCATAGTGACTCGGCGCCCGGAAAATTGCGCCCCTCCTGCCCTACCTCATTACGCCCCCGCGCAGAGGACTAACTGGCGTTATCATTACTCTGTGACCTAAACTACGCAACAATGGACGTGTTTTGATGAGAACGTCTCATTCAATGTTATAGGTAAATGACGTCACAGGGCAACGACGGTGCTAGCCAGAATGAAAGAAAATGGAAATGTCAGTGAAGCAAGCTTATTTCGACCGGTGCATTCAGTCAGAATAATCGTGACTTGTTCATCAGTTTGCTTTGCAAAGTTTTTTTTCCATCGCTGTATAAATTTTATTTTATATGGACTGGTTGTAAAATATGTGATGAGCCCGAGAGGCGCATAAATTACACAACGCCATTGTCCTGGAGTGACCCCTGAGTTTTGCGCTTTGGTGTGTGTGTTGAGCGTGAATGTTGAAAACATTTTATACAACGATCATAATTTATTTGATCGAATGTATGCCTAAAGCAGGGGTCTCAAACACACGGCCCGAGGGCNGCATGTGGCCCGCGAGGGCTTTCCGGGAATTTTCAAATGTTTAACATTTACGTTGCCACGTGCCTTGATAAAAGATGCCGCGAAATATAAATGAACCAAAGCTGAATGATACCCAGTGCGGTATTAATCCTGGCTATAGTACTGCAGACCAAAATTTCACTCTCCAGCAAATTTTTGAGAAATCTTGGGAGTATGCCAAAAACTTTTACACATTTTTTGTCGACTTCGAGAAAGCATACGACCGGGTTCCTCGTGAAAAGCACTGGGGAGTGTTTGCGGGAGTACGGTGTTGACGGCCGCCTGTTACTGGCCGTCAAGTCACTGTATTCCTGCTCAGAAGTAATTGTGTTCGCGTCGGTAGAGAGTTAAATCACGGCCGTTCACCGTGTGTGTTGGACTCCGACAAAGATGCGTGCTGTCACTGCTTTTCTCTTCATAATCTACATCAGCGGTGGTCAAACTACAGCCCGCGGGCCGCATCCGGCCCGCCGACCAGTTTAATTCGACCCGCCAAATACCTTGCAAATTTCTTTCAAATGTCACGTTTCCGACTGTGGACAGCAGTGCAACAGCATTAACTGCTGCCTGTCACGTAAATCGCTGTATCCGGCCCTCCAGTGGCCAGGCAGTCACGAATTCGGCCCTCGGGTCAAAACGTTTGGCCATCCCTTCCGGGGCGTAACGAGGTTAGATGGCGCCCGGGGCAAGAAGCAAGTCGGGCGCCCCAATGTTCGAACCTGAGGTCTTTCGGAAGCAAATATATTGCGTTGAAGAAAGTAGTTGTGACAATTTTGGGACTTTTCGGCGTCCCCCGCAGTGCTTTGGCGCTCACACAGTGATTTGGCGCCCGGAAAATTGTTCCCCCCTTGTTACGCCGCAACACCCCTGATCTACATGAATTGGACAGACAGTTACAGCCGAGTCGAGGCAGAGAGGGATTTCTGCGATGAGTCCGTAGTCATTGTGACACTTCGCGACAAAGTGCGCAGCGGTTAATTTCGCAAAGCCCTGAATGTGGGATCACATCTCCTCGGAATTGAGAGAGCACAGATATCAATATATCTGTTTCGGCCATTTGTCCAGAATTCCCCTACGAAAGCGAGGCAAGTCCAGCTGGCTAAACCCGCGGAAAAGCGGTTCAGAGGCCATCCAAGGCCGAGGTGCTCCGACCTTGCTTGGTCTCGTGGTGCTCCGACCTTGCTTGGTCTCGTGTTGGTGTGGAGCCAGTAGAAATATCTGAAATTGCTGTTGATCGTGAGGTATTCCAAGTCCTCCTCGGGCTGCTGCCCTCGGGACCCTCCCTAGAGGAAAAGCGGGCATGAAAATGAATGGAACGAATAACATTTACGTTACTTAGTTTATTCACCGGTGTTTAAAAGTGCTCGCTTAGCGAGCAAACAAGTTCCTCAGACGGCTAGAAATGATTAATACGAACGTCGAGACGGCTGGAAATGTTTCGTCTATAATTCATTGTGCCTTTTGCAGGAAATAAAGATGCAAAAGCTCTTTCTATTAAGTTCAGGTACCGCCGTTGTTGCGTCAGCGTTATAATGCGGCCCGCAGGTTACCTTATAAGACCTCATGTGACCCACGGAGCAAGTTGAGTTTGAGCCCCTGCTCCGAAGCAATGTTTCCCAACCGGGTGCCATTTACGATACTCAGGGATGCCGCGAGCTAATACGTTTTTCAATGCATCATTAAAAAATGCAATTTGCAAATGTCATCAAACCTTTAAGGAAATTTCTATGAGTTCGCCACTGGGTGCCGCAAATTATATTTCTCTTCTGTGGGGTAACGCAAGCCAAAAAAGGTTGGGAAACGCTGCTCTGGAGAGTACAGAACAGGAACTTCTATGTGGTATAGACACTATACTACCAGTTTCATGAACAAATTCGCCAAGGGAAAATTGAAAAACTGCAATCTTAAGCAGCAGGATTGCTGCTCTTGACAATCGACATCGAAACTTATACTGTGTGAGTACATTGTCTAAACCAGGGATCACCATCTTTTTTGAAACTGCGAGCTACTTCTTGTGCACCGAGGGTTAATGCGAAGGGCTACTAGTTTGATACACACTTCTGAAATAATAATTTTGCTCAATTTACCTTTAATTATTTTAGTATTGATATTCGTTAATGTGAAGCCATTGATCATGCTAATATTATTTTTGGAATAGGCCCGCGGGCGACCTAGGTGGTCCTTGCGGGCGGCCCGGTGCCCGTGAGCACCACGTTGGTGACCCCTGGTCTAAATATAGCAAGTGTTGGTGAGTTTGGAAGCATTAATTACTGTNTTCGTACTGTATTTGTGAGCTGTGCACTATTCGTTCTTGGTAAAAAGATACATGTGTACNTTCTGGTAAAAAAGGTATGNGTAGCCCATAANGTCCACCAGCTGCTATTTAGGACCAGGTTTTTCGCANTTACTAAATTCAGTATCCTTGGTAGTCACATGCCACAGAATTTATGATATAACGATTGCTCATTTGTTCAAGAGTATTTTTAACTTGGGCTCCGCGCTGTTAATATGCTACAGGCCCGCGCTAACTTAATCTGGCACTGGCCACACCGAGTCGTTTCCGTCCACATACCAGAGCAGCAGATGAAGTTACTGCTGCTTTGAACTGCTGCCACTCCATCTGCGCATCCCTGTTCATTCAGGGAGTTCTTTCCGCTAAGGTTTTTCTTACATCTTTCGAAAAGTAACTTTGAATTTTAAAGTGAAGACGTCTGCGGTAGAAAGTTTAAAACACGCGAAGCTTCAGTCTACTCTGCTGTTAAGTGTTTTTATTCTTTAATGGTTTTGCATGTTATAAGTATAATGATAGAGAGATGAGACTGCAGCAATGTATTTTTTTACTTTTTCGTCAAATTACCGTTAACCACGACGGAATTTTAGAAATGCAACTTGTCTTCTTCAAGCTTTCTGATTTCTTTGATGAAATGAAAAAAGCTTCATAGCTTGAAAAATTAAGTTTTTTCCGTCTTCACATCATAACGTTTTGTTGTAAATTGGTAAATGACATTCACTGTACTCTGATAATAGATATCTCTAACGTGTTGCGCTTTCGATTATAGTGAAAAGGAAGGGCAACGTGTATTATTATAAAGTCATGGGTAGATATGAACTCCTTACCGTTGCAGCTTATACACTGACGCTATTACCAAAAAGGTTTACGTGGCAGTGGACATTTTGGTGAAGAGGGAAACTTTAAAAAAAATTCGCTTTACAAAGCAACAATGACCGCATGTCAACCTCGTCTGATTCATTAAGAAAATATTTGAGGTAAGTACCCTGCTTAAATTTCAATGCTGAATAGGGCATTGTTATTATAATGCAACAACAATCTAGATCATGGGGGGGAGAAATCGCCCCAATCGCCCCGCCCCCCCTAAAACCTACGAAAGCAATTTTATTTACCATGATTTTATACAATTCAGAAAAAATATTCGCGATTAAAGGGGCATTTTTGTCCATTGGTTAGTCACGGCAGTGTTGTGAAGTATGCTTCAACTCTCTAACAGTAGCAAAGCCGTTATGAGACTTGACTACCAAATATTACTGAAATCGCCCCTACCCCCCTAAAATTACTGGCTGTATCCGCCCCTGACCTACAGTTCTGTTTACTTTTAAGTTTTGAATTGTATTTGCGGCTCATTCACAGCAACGCCGTTGTGATTAACCGCGAACGCCTACACTGAGTTCAGTCCGTTTGGATCAGTGGTTCTTAACCTGGGGTAAATTTACCCCTGGGTGTAAATTTCATCTTCCAAGGGGGTAAATTTACCCCTGGGTGTAAATTTCATCTTCCAAGGGGGTAGATTTACTGAACCATTAATTGCAGCAAATGTAAATTTTTATAAATCACTCTAAACTGTAAAATTTTGTTAATTTCGTATTTTTAAGAGATGAGCACCATTGAGTTTATTGAGGGTAAATCTGGCAATCTTGTTTGATAAAAAAGTAAGATACGTAAAAAAGGTTAAAAACAACTGGTTTAGATCTTTCAAACGTTAGTGATTTTTATCCATGACTGACGTCATACAGAACACCGGTTTCTCAACCTGATTAAACCAAAACTGTTGAACATTTATCTCTTGGTAATAGCGACCTCCCAAATATTTCCTTGATCAAACTTTTCGCCTAGGCATGTAATTTTATTATATCCTGCTAAAGACTTCATCGTATCTGTTGTTGCCTGTTCTCGTCTATACTGATGTGTTAATCATCACTGTTACTTTGTTACTGTGCTTCTTCAGCGCATGCGCATTGGAAATATCGTTTCAGCGCATGCGCAGTGGCAGTATCGTTTCAGCGCATGCGCAGTGGCAATATCGTTCTACCCAGACGCGACAAAAAGCTTTTACTCAAAAGTCGGCCTGCAGCAAATTATCTTTATATAAATGCATAATTTAATTAAATTAAATGCTTTTGAACTTGTTTCTGAACCAGTTGAAAGTTATTAAAACTCATCTGTCTTTGTCGACCAACTTAAAAACAAACGCTTGTGATTATTTAGTACACGAAGTGCAGCGCATAAAACACAAAAATGGACAGCCATGACTGGGTATGCAACAAAACCGGCATCTTAGATATGTGGTAGAAACCGCATACATTGAAAGGTACTGTCTATTGAAAGCCATTCTTTCGCAGCCAAGAATCAGACACTGCGATTTTATTAGAGTATTTATTTCGCCTACTGGGTAAGCATCATCCGCTCTTATTCAAATATTTGCGAGTAGGTGGTAGGCTTATCCATACTCTTCAAAACTCGACCTCGTCTCACCAAGTTCCCATAAATGTTGCCATCCACCGCAACGATCTGTCTGGAGTAAGTGGGTGCAGGGGCAAAGCTATAAATTGGGTAACAAACATATAACGTTCACAATCAGTATCAAAGACACATAAGAAGTAAACAACATCATCGATTTTTAAACAAACTTTTGCCTGCGTGAACTTATAGCAAAGAACCTACTTAATTTATAAAATGTTTGGTTGTAATTTTTGAGTTAGGAAGCTATACTTCAAATAGTAAACAATCTTGGGAGGATGTAAGAGGTGTGCGAAATTTTGCTTAAAATTTGCGAAATATAGGTTTCTTTTAATGCCTATACGTGCTAACCATTGTCACTATGTCTCCATCTCCTTTAGGATGCAATGAAAACGAATTCCAGATGTCCAGTGTTAAAAATAATTGAGAAACACAGCTGGGAAAAACAGACTTTGGTAGAAATTGAACGTATTCTCATAATATTAATGCAAATAGAAGTAAATGTGCCGTTACATCGTCAAGACCACCGGACTGAAGCACCTATGCGTAAACCTCAAGGTTGATGAAAACACCCTGATGTAGACAGTGCGTAGAACATGAGAAAAATGTCTGGCTTATGATGCGGGGTTGGCGCGATCTGTTCCTGATGCTTTGTAAAGGTGTGCAATTACTTTTGAAACAAAACTCTCTCAATCACACTGTCAACTGAATGCATGTTTTTAGCCTCTACTTGTAATAGGAGTGAGCAATGCAATGTAATAAATAGCAGGGTCGGAAAAAAAGGCTTTGAGGCCTGAGCTTCCTGCGAAAGTTTTGTTTCGACCAATTGCAGGCAAGCGCGTAACAACAAAGTATTTGCGTGCAAGTTCGAACGTTCAACTGTCGCTGGGAAGAACTTATTATCCGGCCCTTATGGCTGGCGAAAACCTCGGGTGTAGGAAACCATCGATTTGTCAAACGTATATTTTCTGCTCAGGCAAAGAACCTATTGTCATTAGCATTTTCGCTTATTTTTTCTCAACTGTTGTTGAGTGATTTTCCGACTCTTGATGAAGGGCACTCGCAAACGACATCGCCATATGGTTCTAGCACTGGACGGCGCTCCCAGTAATAAGGCGGCATGTAAACAAGCAATAGTGACGTCATAAGCGGCGATTGTTTCCTGCATGCTGCCGCGTTGGTAACTTAACACGCTGCACGACAAACAAAACGAACTTTTGCACACTGCGTGGAAAACAAAAGGCTTCAAAAATAAATTAACTTGTTTTTGTAAAACAAACGCTTTCTGCCGTCACAACAACGGTCATAGTTATTTTTGAAATGGATCGCTTTCACGGTAATCGTTCTCACAGCCTTGAAATTGCTGCTTCATCGTATGACCCAGTTCTTTCAATCCACTGCCAGGCCGCACAAGATCTCGTGGCAGGTGTTGAGCAGCCATTCGATTGTCTCGTCATCCAGAACCGATAGGCCATGCAGTCCATGCGGATGTGGGTGGATTAGTCAATGACAGAAAAAATGGTCAATGTTCTTCTGCGCCACACTCACAAGCCGCAGAAGGGACCACACCCCAATTGCGCAAGCAGGAACGGAAACGTCCGACACCGGTATGGAAGCGGTCAAACCGGACGCTTAGGTTTATGGAAAGTAAGGCTGTGGCACCGTATGCAAAGATCAAAATCTCGTTTCAGTGAGCACGCTTTCAACCGTAAAGCTCATTTCGAAAGTCACTTTATGAGGAAAATGGGATGTTTAAGCTTGGAAAAAATCCATGGAGCGTCTCATCAAAATCGTGAAAGACTACAGTTAGCAAGTCAGTAGAAAAATCGTCATTTTTGGCCGCGACACCCTTTTCTGTTGTCAAGTACGTTGGAAAAGATACCTCAGTATGAATGGCGAAATTATTACTCCAACATGAGGTGGCAATCAAACTTTTTTACCTTGTTTTATATTCATTTCTTTACAATAAATCCTTGAAACACCTAACCTTGTTTTTTGAGGATCTACAGAAACATTATTCTTCCCACGTATCATGATTTTTGCTTGAATTTTTGTGTGTCTTGTTTCTGACAGCAATGAGCGCAATCACTTACTGTCTGGGCACTTTGTCTGGAAACGTTGTGGTGCTAAGAAAATGGCGGAAACTCTGTTGGAACTTAGACATTACTTGCTAAAGTCAGCACGGTTGAGAATTCCTTCTGTTGAGAATTTCCACCAAAACGTGAAACCATTAGTGTTTGTTATTATGTAGGCCTACACTGCTGCATTACATTTGCTTGGTTGGAGTTTTAGATGGGGTCGTTGGGTTATAGTGAGCTGCTATAATGGTTCGCGGTACACAAAAGGTTGCAACCCACTGTTTTGCGATGCATGTTTAAAGTCTAGCACCTTGCGTGCGGGAGTGAAGACGTTACACAATACAATACCTATCTACTTTTATGTAGGCCTAAACACAGTAGATGATTAATGAGAAGCTTGCCTCGGGCTCCCCCATTTCTGAAATACCTACCTCCACTTTCTTAACATGTCGATTATATTTTGTGCTTATTGCTACACGTCGGTTTTCTTGCCAAAACGTTTTTTTGCCCAGGGGCGGGTCCAGCCAGTAAGTTTAGGAGGGAGCGATTTCAGTAATGTTTGGTAGTCAAGTCTCAACGGCTTCCCTACTGTAAGAGAGATGAAATATACTTTACAAAACTGCTGTGACAAAACAATGGACGACAAAATCGCGAATGTTGTTTTCCGACTTGTACAAAATCATGGTGAATAAAGTTACTTTTTTAGGTTTTATGGGGGCTATCGCCCCGTAGATCCGCCCCTGTTTTTGCCGGTGTGTGACCCACTCACAATCTGAAGCTCGAAGGCATTTATTGTTGATGATGGAAAAAAAACAACTACCACGTTTTGTAGTAACATTTATTGTTGATGATGGGAAAAAACAACTACCACGTTTTGTAGTAACATTTATTGTTGATGATGGGAAAAAACAACTACCACGTTTTGTAGTAACATTTTGTGACGATAAGCACTTCCGAATCTAGGTTAGTATCACCGTATGTAGGCTACAAGCAGTTTCAAATTGTAGGATATGCATATCGCGCGATCTATGTAAGTTTCGTAATTGCCGCGACTTTATAAGTAGCTTTACATGTATTAAAATGTATTGTTATGCAGTGTCTTTACATGTGTTAAAACGTAATATTGTGTAGTGTTATTTAATAACACATGTAGTGTTATCAAAAATCACTACATGTGTTAAAAGGTCCCCCTCAACATCTTTGTCTCGGGCCCTAACATTCCTGGACCCACCAGCGTGCAAACATGAAAATTGTTTTGGTCAAACGCTTTCTGGGGTCAACTGCAATGCAAAGACTGAGAACCACGCCGGCGAAATACTAGAATTGCTGCGCGATAAGCAAGAACTTTTCGAAACTGACGTAACGTCACGTGATCGCCGCGCGATTGTTCTTAATATGCGACGTGAAGGCGGCGTGCGCTTCGTTTGCCTATTGGCAGCTGATGCACTGGCATTTGCTGCACAAGAAAGGATTTAACACGCGAAATTATACGCTGCCTTTCAAGTATGTGTAGCAACGGCCAGACAACAGTCAGCACGATCCATAGCGGGGTGTAGGTACAAACTGAGTGTGAATTTGTACATTATTATTGTTCAGGAAGTTTGCGCTTATCATCCTCCCTTTGTTGCGCAAGTTTTTTCAAAGGAAACGTGTTTAGGCGTGTATTCCTTCGAGATCGATTGCAGCCAAAGACAATTGTTTAAAGTGATGTTGTGCGTGTGCTGCTTTCTACCTAACTCATGAGTAGCCTACAAGGCAAGCTTAAGTTGGCCTTTGTGATGTGCACGTCAAAAAAAGCAGATACGAATGTGGTTGTGTGATTTAGGAACATTTAGCAGAGTGTCAGAATATGTAAAGCTCTAGTTATCTAACCTGAAGTCTTGTGTCAGTTTCTTCACGAACAACAGACACGTAATGTTAGTATACTATCGTCCATTCTTTCATATCGGGCAACATCCTGTTGTGGTCGCAAGTATTCGATAATTTACGTATTCTCTACGACTGCTATTGCGATCATAACAACCCAAAAATAATCCTCAAATATCTAATAATGCTTGCTAGCAGTACGTTGCCACAAGCGACAGATAAGTTGTTAAGACCAGAGCTGCCAATGAGATTTTTTGAAAAACTCCATACAGACATCTCAAAAAAACAGATTGGAACAGAAAACCCCAGGTATGAAGATTCTGTGTTTTTTTCTGTTTTCACACTTAGTGTTTTTACACAAAATCAGGTGAATATTTGGAATATCTGGGCATCAGTAAGTCACAAAACGTGTTACTATAAAGTTGCTAATGAACTTTCGTGTCTGTCTGAATGTTTGTTTCACAGCAACATGGACTTGTTTACATTTCTAGTAATTACAGTAACTAAAATCTTCATTCCCATTGTCCTGCTGTAGCCAATCTTTGAGATCTGGATCTTTCAACCACTCTTCCTTTAATTGCTGTGTGTACCACTTGATCTTTTTCTTTGGGCTTGTTTAACGAGCATCTTTGTCACTTGAACTCACTGCACCCAGAGCTTATATGGTATCAGTTGCTTGTTCATCAGTTACGCTGAAGAGTAAGGCACCTAGATAAAAACAAGATGAAGAAAGATAGACTAGAAATAAAAAGTTTGATCTATCACACCCTATCTTAAATCACCACCACGCAATTAAATCTTAAAAAACTCAGATCTTCAGAAAAAAGCGGAAATCCATAATTAAAAACCCAGACCTGGGGAAAAAAAACAGCTTTGGCACCATTGGTTAAGACTGGTCAGTATCTTCAGCGTGAAACGTAATTGAGAAACGGCGGCATGTTGCGAAAAACGAGAACCTCGCCATTAATCCGCTGCAGAAAGTAGCCTGCTATCCTAAACTTCAGTGCAACTGCACACTAGGTTACTATTGCTGTTCGGCGGTGGCGAAGGAAATGGCGCAAGTTTGGCCGAGAGGGTCAAGTTCGACCACACGGTTTTTCACTGTTTCGACAGATCAACAATAAATGGTTTATCACTTCTGCTTGTCGTGAAATTTCGTCATTAATTGGTGTCGGTGATGAGCAGTTATTCCGACCGATAACAGAGTGATGAAAACAGGCCGATAAAGCCGCTGCGTGCAGTGCATCAAAGAAGTTTGTCAGCTGTTTCAATAAATGCGAGATTAATCATACGGTATTTTTTTCCTGACAGGGTAAGATGCAAGTCATCTTCTTGTAATTCGAGTAACGTGAGTGGTATGACCTATGACCTCAGGTCACCTGTTGTGGGATCTTTTATTAACAATAACGTTCAAATTAACCTGCTAAATGGCCTAGTTGGTTGAGCACACGCCACCAAAGCTGGTAGATATTGTTCGAAGGCTTGAAAATCGGTACTTGTGGCCTGCCCAGCCAGCGTTGATGGGTGGGTGCGAGGGGGGCCAAAGGGGACCCGCGTTACGTCTATTAACTTCCGCAAACTTGCACTTTCAGTCGAAAGTGTTTGTGAAGTGCCGGCGCAGTGCTGTGTGGGGCCCATTGCCATCGAAAATAAAAGTGAACTGCGCTAACGCCCTCAATCGCACATCAATCATCATGATGTGTTCTTTGATGCTGTCCTTTTGTCAAACAGTGGTCCTTGTTTTTCGGCAGTGTACTGTGTAGCCTGAATTTTCTCAAAAGGCAGAGAGAATAAGGTTTTGAAGCTGTTTGTTTTCTGTTTCAGTTACAATCGTTTCGTATTTGGCAGGTAACTTTTCAATAGTTGCCGCTAAGTACAGTTCGATAGCTGTTGCTGTTTCAACAGTTACTGCTACTTGTCTTCTGAAAGTTAAGTTTAGTTCGTAATTCCGAATGCGTGCTGCTTAGTCAGTCTTAAAATTCACTCTGGTAGAGATCTGTATGAGGCAACCTGAGATCGGCCGAAAAGTTTGAAATAAACCTAGTTTTAAGTACAAATGACTATTTCACCGGTGTGCAAAAAATAACGGTTCTTGAAAAGCAACAGACAATCTCTTTAACGAATATTAACAGTTAAGCCATTTGCAAAGTAACAGAAGTCGGCGAAAGACAAGTTGGGGAAGTAAGCCTTATGAAGTTCTTATGGTGAGAGTTGCATCATGAAATACCGCCGAAACAAGGGTTATGTCAAGGGTCTCTCTCAAACACGCGGGGTCTCATACGAGAAGTCACATAAGTCATTTCGAAATTGGTGAGTTTGACAAAGAAGGAAGCTGATGCATCTGATGAGGATTGCGAGGACGAAAATTAAAAAACCTTGTCGGAACCATTCGATTAACAAGCGATCCTGCTACATGTCCTCAGGTGTCTTGAGCTGGAACGTTAGGGACTATTTAGGGCTATTCAGCTATTTAGTTAGGGACTAAACTATTTAGCCTAAAGAGAACCACAATCACAACAGACGTTTTCGCCAGAAATGAGAGTGATGAGACAAGGTTTTCTAAGTTCCACTGCAAAAGAGTACTGTAAAACGGTGAAGTGGTGGTTCGTGCATGGCTAATTCGGCATGGAAAAGTAGAATATTTTGCCACTACTGCAACTCTTTAGTCTTGGATGTCCACTCGCACTTCACGCAATATCTCATCTCTGGAGGTATTGAAAGTGGCAACTCTTGGATTTATTAGGTGTTACGGCGTTGTCCGTTGAAGTCTCTGCTGGAGAGGTGAAACTGGGGCCATCGTGCCCAAAACCTCGCTCTTTCACATCAGTGATTTCGATCATTATCACTTGATCTTGATCTCCATCAAAAATGTCTCCATACGCCACTGAGTAGGACCCCGCAAATGTGCTTTCAATCGGGCCCACACTTGCTAAGGCAGACCATGGTTGCAAGGGCACACTTTACGCGCGGTGCTGCCATTGACTCGCCACCAGTGCAGTATTCACTGTGAAAGCAACCGCGTGGCCCACGGCGCAAGCAAGCGGAGATGGGCGCCGCAGACCACTCGTGACACAACCGCAAGGAGTACAGAAACCGAGCATAAACGAAACTCAACAGACATGCAAATTTAATGAGCTTCGGCCATTCACTCCAATGACTCGGGCCAGATTTTCACCGGGCCACAAAGTTGCTCAAACATTATTTTGTCTGAAAGCTTCTTACATTCAACAATAAACGGCGAACTACTGAGTTAAGGACTCGATTTAACTGAAGTCAACTACACTACAATTTGCTTCTCGAAAATAATTGAAGTCGTTTCGCGATTAAAGACCGCAGCTGTGTCAACAGTCTTTAAAAAATAAAACTCAACTGCTCTTCGAAAAGAAAACAAGTGGATTATGCGCATCGGCAAATCACAACCTTCATTAAACAAAAGTGGGACAGTTAGGAAAAATAGCTGCTGGTTTTGCGTGCTTGAAATTTTTCACTTTCGATATGTCCAACAGATTGATGTTTTGTGTCATTTTAGAAAGTACGAAACGCGGTCTGTCCACGGGACGTACATGACCAATACACAAACAAACTAGAAATAAATAAACGATCGCCGCTCCGCCAGCAAGCCCAGCGATAACTTCAAACAATGGGTAAAAAAACCTAAGACCTAATTTTTCAGTGTAAACAATGAGACTCCAATGTAGCCACCCACCCATCTGACAATTGCCGACAAAACGCCACTGGAAATATTGTCATATTTTTGCAAATATTAATGCCAAAGTGTTCTCATCGACTTTGATATCCTCAATGCTGTGCTTTTGTCAGCGCCCTCGAGCGGCTTATGTTGTAGGCGTGTATGTTTCGTATCTTTTCAACTTCACAGGGGTATCTCAACGAATTCCAGCCAAAAACGCTCAGCTTTCTGGACCGTTCAAAACTACTTTACTTCTTCTAATTATATTGCGGAATAAAGCTTTAAGAACCCTCAATTATAACAAACCAAAACAGATATTCTCTATTCTATGTGCCGAATTTCATCAATTCCTGATTTATTTCATTTACCAGTTGCCAAATTTATTTACTCTTTCAATAACTGCAGATTGCCTTAACACTTTAACAATTGCTGTTGTAAGAGTGCATTAGTACACAGTCATCAAGCAAGGTAATATACTGTACATTGATCCCAAATTCGGTTTGAAATTCCTGAAAACTAAGGCTGTTTCATTTTTTTTTTCATTTAGAAAATCATACAAATATATCTTGTTCTCTTACCAAGATACCAGTTGACCCTTGATTCGTGTGTTTGTTCCATTTTATGCAAGTTTGCCATATATCGTCTCATCTATCTGTAGACCTCTTTCGCCCTTTATAGTACTCGTCCTCAGGCCCGCTAGCAGGGAGGACGCAGGGGGGGCGACCCCCCTCCTGTAAAATGTGTTGGACATAGTTTAAAAGTATTGGACATAGTTCAAAAAATTTGGACCACTCTCAGAAAACTCTTCGCCCTCCTGGTGTCCCAAGCTGGTAACGGGCCTGCTCACCCCACCCTTCAGGTGCACAGGCACGCTTTTCACCCTCAGTTTTTTTGCTTTTTTTTGATGCTGTGCTTTGTTAGTAACTTTTATATAATCTTCAAATTATTGCCTTTTGTCGCATCATTTTTTCCTTTTCACTTGAAATGTCTTCAATTTAGTATTGATTTATGCCAATGATAAGGTTGGCTCACTTGGCTGAGCAGTTAACTCATAAGGACGTTCACCATCCCTTCGTGTATCAAATATAGTTCACACCTTTTGCGTAATTCCTTAGTCTTCAATTGTTCTTATTTTTATATTTTATTTGCACGCAATTAACTTTTATGCCTCATGTTTTGTTTTGTCCTTTTTATTGCATTTCTGTTGCTCGGTGGTTCGAGTATCAAAAATGCGTGAATAAACTTACCTGCCGCAGAGGAACAAACGCCAAACCGCAAACTGGGTTCATTGTGAAGCGTAACATTCCTGCGAAGTATTTTAATGACTCAACATTATTCAAGTGAGTCAGGATTGCCCTGAGCGACATTCGATACCAGTTTCCTTTCAGAAGTTTTAAACCAGATCGCTGCTTTTCTTCAGTGTTTTTCTCTGCAGAACGCTGCTTGCTCAAACAAATGCTCACCAGCTATTACCCGCAATAAACGCCCGATTGCATGAAGTAGAAAAGTTCACACTCTTTGTCAGTGCTTACCTTTGATTTACGCCAACATTTCAACAAGAAGCTTAACATGGCTTGAAGTAATGGGAAACGTGACAGTCGATACTCGGCCAGCAACAAGTTTCGTTGGGTGCTTTCGCAGCTGCTGGCGCGGTGATTCACGCGACTATAAATCGCCGCCGTCACGCGTTGTTTTTCAGTCTAATCACTGGCAATGGGACAAGTTTATGCTTGCCGGCAACTTGCTTTGTCGTGAGCTGCGAGTGAAAAAAGCGGATTGTACTTTAAATTTGAAAGACGTTTCATAAACACTTGAAACCATCACGACAGAAACTGAGCAAAAGATCCACAAAATGTGGTAATTTCATAGTTCAGAGAAAAATAAAAGCATTTATGCAATTATTTATTTTGTATATTAACCCTACCCGAACTGTATTTGGAAAATTGGGTTTTATGAATAAAATATTCATTGCAGGTTTTCACAAGAGAAATATTTATTACATTTGTAAACTTTTGCTGTTTGCAAGAAAATCGAGGTTTAGCAGAAGACCGCACTGCTTTCGCAATGCGGCGGCGCGACAGTATGATCCTCTGGGTTATTGCTGTCGNCATCACTTGCGCAGTCAAACCCCTGGTTGGTGTGGACGANTCTAACGGTCAGATAGTTTGCGACCATGGACCACTGAACGGCCATAAAATCTATAACGGCCAAAGATGTTGGATTGCGCCGACGGCGCCGCTCATGATACGAATGGATTCGCTCATTGTTGAAGGAACGTTGGAGGTCGGCGACAGCATCACAGGAGCTGCACCTGCACCGAGAGTGATCAAGGTGCGACGTAATCCTGCAGCGCAGGCCTCTTTTATTTGGAGTTGGTAAATAGCAGGCTTGAAATTTAACCGATCAGTCATGAGCAAAACATTTATTGCAAATCGTACCGCCATTTGCGTCGCTTTAATGGCCTTTCCGATGTTGAAACAAACCGAGACAACTTAAAATTTTGAGCAACGCTTTTTGCCACGAAATCAAGTAAGACTGCCAGTTTTCATTGTGATTAAATTTTGCCAGTTTTCATTGTGATTAAATTTTTCATTAAAAACTGCTCACAATGAAGACTGCCAGTTTTCATTGTGATTAAATTTTGCCACAGGTAAATTTGCATATTTTTCCAGCTAGTTTTTCTATAGGATTTGCTCAGTGAGGTTCACTACTTGAAATATGTTCTGTTTTCAAAAAAGAAAATACAGCATAGCCCTCAGCCTTGCTTTTTTAGCATTTTAAGTTTTTTTTTCTGAAAAGACATGAACAAGCGTCCTGTGAGATTTTATCCAAAAGGCAATACTAAACTTAGTAAATGTTCCGTTCATGGGAATAATGACACATTTGCTGAATCACTGTCTATCGAAAGGAATGCTTTCATAGCCAGGAATCAGGCACTACGATCTTATCAGAGTATATATTTCGCCATACTAGGTGGGAATCATCAGCTCTTATTCATTTAGAACAATTGCTGAATATTTGCGTTTCCTTTGTTATTATTTCAATGTATTAAAAACTACCTGGAAGTTGCATGAATACGTTGATAACACTTTTTTATCATCGTAGCAACTATTCGGTGTTGGTGATGCTAAGTTATGATGCAAGTAAAAAAGTTCAGTCACCTTTATCCAGAAAACCAAACAAATCAATAATCCTATTTAAATTTGTTGATTGGTGAACCAACCAGTGAATGCGGCCCATAAATCCAATGATAAAACCAACTGTGTCGCCTCCGGTGTAGAATGTACAGGGTTTGGTCACGAAATGCGATCTTGCACTTGTAATGCACAATAATGTGGTGACAGTAAAACCTCAAATGAGTTTTTTTTTAAAAAACGCAGTGACATCAATCGTCGAAGAAGCTTTTGTGAGTCCACAAGCCCTTCAAACAGAGCTGCTTGATTTAATGGCATCACCACTCTGATCAGAACGAGGTTAACACACATAAAGCGTGATAGTTCTAATAAAGACAGAGGAAAAGCATTATGCTCATGAAGTAAAATTGATTTCAAATATTAATAAGTCGTAGAATTTCAATTTTGGGGATTTTCGTGGGCATTTTACAATTGCTGGGAACAGAACATTTTTCATCACACACAAAAAAGTAAACGAATACTCCAGTTTCAAAGACCACAAAAAACGTAATTAAAGTGTGATAATAGCGAAAAAGTTTATGTAACCAAATGGATACTTTTGGAAGAGTTTCAGGAAAGTAAACAAACACTTTCGCAGTCAGTTTCGATCGGCCTATATCAGGGGTGAAGAACCTATTTGCTATCGCGGGCCACTTTGTCAGTTACCGCTGAGTAAGCGGGCCGCACAACTTTTTAATCATACTATGAAATCTGTTAAAAACAAAAAATTGTTCATCAACAGAAACAAACAACAAGACTGCTGGCCTCGCCTGAATGCTTCGCGGGCCGCATGTTCGTCACCTCTGGCCTATATAAAACTTGTTGCGGTAACCGTGATGGATGAAACGCTTCCCCTTTGCCAATATCACGAATCACATGTTAGCTACAAATATTTATGTTGTTGTGGCATTCTTTAAAAACAGCATCTGATTCGTCACACCGTGTAACTTCCTAAATTCCTTTATTTCACGTTGAAGCTTTTCCAAACGCTCTCTTTACCAGAGTATCTTCTGTACTTTTAGCACAGCAATAACAATGCTCATTATTCTGTGTTTTGACCAACCGTTTTTGGTTGTCCAACTCAAAATCCACTATACGTTTAATTTTCTTTTTAGTTAATCAACAATTTCAACGTGACATCAACTGGTGTAGTCACAGCAGACGGGAAGGGCTTCGTGTCCGGAGGTCTCGGTGTGGGTAACTCACTTGGATCAGGAGGTCAGTATGAACAGTTTATTGCTTTCCACCGATCGTTGTTGGATATGATAATGTGCAACTTGCTTTTTTGCATGCACTGGGCACGCTCAGCGTTTTTTAAGGTCTGACCTTGCTGTTGGCAAGTACATTTTGAGCGACCGCAACTATTTTATCTGACTACCGAGATGGTCGCAAATGCAAGGTTTTAGTGTATTTTGGTGGTGCTTATGCCGAGACGTATTTTGAGCGACCCTTGGAAAAATTTGAGAGACCGTTTCGGTCCCTCAAAACACCTTTAAAAAACTCTGGGAGCGCTCATGCTGATGCAGCGCAAACATTCACATGGCTTAAGGACCTCACAGTACAACGACAAAACATTTGTGTTTGTCAGCACTTCAAAGTTTTTGTGTAGTCTCTTACCTTTGATTGCTATTACAAAAATCATCGTGCAATTTCGAAAACAAATTTTAGAACTGCTTCGACGAAGCTGCGCTTTAGGATCAAATAATCGGGTTGTTTGAATGATAGAACTTTGGGAAGCAACGCTTGAGTGGTCACTCGTCACTGAACAATGACCAGAAGCAAACTTGGAAACAGTTTGAATATTTAGCCTATGTTTACGTTTCTAGAACAAATTTGCGAGTAGATCAAGTGATAAGAATGGACTAAAGTTGTGTTTTTTTGCTTTCTTTCTGTCTTGTCAACTTTTTTTCTGGAAAGCAAATGCTTTTTTGTCTTGATGATTATTGATTTGATGATCATTGTAGTTCCGAAAGTGACACAATTAATTGAATATTGATAAAAACAAAGAAACGTTTGAAAGACTTTCAAAAATCTGATTGTTTTGGAATTATATCTTTGTTAAATTACAGCCATCGATGTAATTGCATTGCTTATGGTTGGTATTGCAAACAATTTGAAACGATGAAGGTTAGGAACGAAACAAAACGCAGCTGAAAACACTGATAACAAAAACGTTCTTTAGTGAGGTTGAATTTTTGGATAGATTTAATCGCTACCCAGTGTTTCTCAAAACACGTTTCATTGTGATCAACCAGCAGAGTAGTCCAATCAAGTAAATACCCACTTTCAACACTGACTTGTTTTCGTTACACAGCGAGTCTCATTACACGATTGTAGGTCATCTTCTTTTTGTTGATGCTTATTTTGAAGCGTTGCCAAAGCTTCACACCTTTTGCAGCCTCGATTGCATTGCGGTTAAATTCAGGAAGTCTTCGCTGCTTCAGGCGTGGATTAGACTCTTCCTTCCTTGATGACGTGGGTCATTGCCAATGATGACTGGTGCTGGCAGGAGACCTGACGTGCCGCATGATTTTTGCAAAACCCTGAATTGTTTGTTCTTTGATCAATGTTCGTCGAACACTATGGTTGCGGCTTTTGCTTAAAGGCGTTCAAAATTTTTTATAAATGCATATTGCTTTCATTAAAAATGTATAAGTTTTTTTGAAGATATCTGGCCGAATAGCAATTAGCGCAAAGACAGGTCGATGATGCTTCCTCGACGATATCACGGTTTTATTAAATTCCATAACCTTTTGCTTGCTCTTACCAAATTCTTCAATATTTCAGGTAGATTAAGTTTCGTTGTGAAATAGTTGTTTTTAATTTTAGAAATGCATGTATAATTTATATCATAAAATAGTCCAAATGACTAGTTTCAGGAACAGGAAAAAGTTTCAAGCTATCTGGTCTTTAAGACTTTTTCAGTTTTGTGCTGATGCCGAAAAAATGTTCGAAGGCCACGAAAAGACAAAACCTGCGTCGTGTCGGCTGGCTTTGAAGATTTGTGCAATAACCTGCTTTTCGCAACGTACTATTGACCACACAAACATCTTTAATCTTTGAAACTGGATTAGCCGCGATTCATACAAAACATAACAATTTCATTAAAAAGCATCAAATATCTTTAGGGGACGTTCAGCTTAAGTTGTTGCGGAGAGAAAAGCTTAGTTTATCTTGATGACAGGATGCGATGATTGATAATTTCAACGCGAAAGTAGAGAAAAGCGCTGCTGTTTTTTCTGTATATTCATCTCTTGACGCTTTTTTGCAAAAATAAAGTATTGAATTCCACTATAATTCACCTCTTGAAAATTATACGAAACACAGGTTCTTGAACTTATTGCCATTGGAAAGTCTGCGTAATTCTCATCAACATACGAGAATTATTCAAAAGTCTTTAGCCAGTGATCTTGCCCGACACTGCTTGGGTTTTTCCACGGAAAGCTTCCANCACNCTTACGTGCCATGCGGCGTCTGAGTNAAGCAAAACANAAACATAAGTTTCTGTTTACCTCTCATTGTGTGACATGACGACATGGCCACGTGCGGCACGTATTATGTCGTCACAATGTGTCACCATAGTGTTTTCAATAATAAAATGCGATTCATCTTTTCAGGCTTATTGAAATAATCTAAGCTGTCCAGCTTAAGACTCATTTTGAATTCCCTTCGCTTGCAAGTTTGCTTCGGTCCTGGTGATAATCACGTTTTTGCGGATTAAGAAAGTTAATAGAAAAGGATTTCACATGTTTTCATTTATAGCTAAGCGTGTTTACCTTTGTTCAAACTTTTCCAGAAAACGGCAAAAAATACGATTATCGCGCCTCATTACCCGACAGTGGCGGATCCAGACCGAGCGTTTGGGGGTGCAGTCACATACGGGGGCGCCAAAAAGGTCTTCACTTACTTTAAATGCCAAAGGTTGTCTTCGACAATCACAAAAAAGTGGTTACCTTTTGTAGCCAAGAAAGTGAATTATGCGATCTTTTACATTCGGAAAGCGCTTTATATCAATAATTCAGAAAACGTTTGAAGAGGGGTCCCAAAACATGGGGCTTGTTTTTCACAAGCTACACATAACCGAGCACACTGTTGGCGTCCCAAACCATCTCTTATATCTACAAATTGTATTAAAAGATATACCCTAATAAAGCCTGAAGCATGCTGCGCGCAAGCGTTTGACACTGCTTTGGCTGTCCAAAGATCAGAAAAAAAACAATGTTTGAAACGGATTCCTGACCTGGTTAGAAGTAGAACGGTTTTTCTTAGACTTTGAAGTGACAACTCAAGTCTAACGATGGGACTCTAATTAATAGCTAAATGGCCACCACGTTTCGAGACGAAGCTTGTGCAGTGCAGTTACATGTACATGGAAAACTTATTGCTGAAGTGACATTTCAAAAACTACATATGAACGAAAGGCATTTGCTATGACATTACTCCCATTTTAGGTTGCTGAGGCTGGCTATCGTAAAAAACGATCTCATAACGCATGACAGATTCACTGGGCCTGAACGCATTTTGCTCTAAAATACATTTAACGCCACTAACAAAGGTAGAATTTCAATCAAGTGTTTAATACCGTTTCACATATTTAGAGATTTGATTGCTGATGTTAGGAAAAAACATCAATCCAGCTAGACCAGGTTATTAATAAAAGCTTGTGACACTGTTCAACAGAAGTAGGAGCAAGCGGGCTAAGTCTTTTCGTGACTTGTAATTGCCACATAATGATCAAAACCGCATAGTCGTCGGTCACTGTTGCCAGGCGCGTTGCCGGACTGCAAATATTGAACTGTTGAGCAAAAATTGTCATGAGCACGTAAAAGCAATTATTTATTCTACCAGGCTGCAGATAGATAGGCGTAGGCAGGGGGGGACCAGGGGCCATCCCCCCAAATTTTTAGCATGTCTAGTTACTTTGAGTCTTGAGAGGCGGTATCTCAAACAAAATTCTGGTGCTCGCCTAAAATCAAGCATTCTGGCTCCCCAAAATTTTGCGCTTGCTATGCCACTGTGCAGATAGCTGCTATTTTGCCGAAGTTTCTGCGTTAGAACCGAGTCCGGGGGGCAGATTCAAGCAGGTTTAAAAAAATTCAGGCAGAACTTCCCAATATATTTGGGCAATTTGCTTAAGCAGAATTATCGCCTTGCAAAGCTTTCCTATTCGTTTTCTCTATAGTGACGTAAAAGTTAGGGAGAATCGAACCCCCCCCCGATATCCCCATACGCCTTTGGTTAGAGTTGAGTGCTATGATTTGTTGAGGCGCGTCGTGCTACTGCTACGCTGCGTTGTCCATGTTGATGGAGTGAGGTGTTGCACAATTGCTTTGTTGGGTCATAATTCTTTGAGCTAATGGCGCACGCTCAATGCAATCTTGCCAAATAGCAGCAAGTTGTTTCCTATCGTACATCTGTAGCTTTTTACACACTGCATTATGGTTCAACCAGGGGCTTAGTTCCGTCAAGAAACTCAGCCACTCACCTTTATGTTGCAAAACCCCGATGCAAACATACTGCAGGCTCATCGACTGCAATGGTAACAGCCCCCGAAACTGGGTTTTCGTTGTGGAGGCGTCTAAATCTTGAGTCAGTTATATGTTTTCCATTTTGTATTCCTATCTATTTTACTGCCTTTCTATTCGAGGCTGTCATCAGGCATTAAAATAGTAAACTTGTAACAAAAATATAGCATTTTGTACAGCCCAGCGACAAGTAGGCTAAAGAACTGTGTTAAGCGAAAGCGACTGCGTTTGCGATTAGTAATTGACTTTATGAGATTATGTCCGTTTCGAAAATTGCTTGATTGCTGCTGTACTGGTTTACATACCGTAATAAAGTGTCGCAAATAGTTGCTGTACAAGCTACAAACTATAGTTTCTGACAATTAAAAAGTATGAAAAAGTAAAAAAAAAACTTTCCTTCTACCAAAACCCGAGCTTTCTGTAACAACTTTATTGCATCATAATACACATTTTTGAAATAGTTATTCGTGTGTTCTGTGTGACATTGATCAAATGAGAATGTGATTGTGCTTGCAAAACAAACCTCTGAGCAGGAAGCCACGGTGGAAGAGGAGGCAGAAGCTCTTCTAGGTGGCTGCATGCAAACGAAGCTTATCCCTACGACCGAGTTCGTTTTCCTACACTTCCCGGAAGCTCTGGAGGAGGAGGGAGTGGAGCAGGAGCGGGAGGAGGAGTGATTCAGATTATTGCTGGAAAAGCAGTGAGGATTGATGGAATTGTGACAGGTTTGTGGAGAAACTTCACCAGAGAATCAATAAATTCACGGCTATTAGTACATGACATGCAAATACAGAACAAAAAATTGATCTCGCTAGAGAGCTAATTCTTAGTCGACACCAGGTTTTAGTAAATTCATCGCTATGGACGCTCTTTCCCACAATGCGAAATCGGCGATGCAAAAAGAGCTTTTAAAGTTTTATATCATGCTGGAAATCCCCTCACAAGATTTTCTTAAGCTGCTTGCTTGTGATAAAGCAGCATCGTTTTTGAAAGCAAATCGTGATTTCTATATGCGTGGTTGACATATAGGAAAAAAAACGCAGTATGTTAACGTGAAAAGCACGTTGTGGTCGAATGCAAGAACAAAAGATCTTTCTCATTTTTGCCAAGACAAGATTGAACAGCTAACGTGCAGGAACACATGCTCCGCAACCATTTTGCGATTTCGCCCCTGATTGCAGGGAGCGACTCTGTGGCGCACCAAGCAATTTTCACATCTTTTTTTTTTTTTTTTTTTTTTTTTCC
>JGI24159J19872_10001688_pt1 | contig 24925 bp, 15 predicted proteins | sample Ectturendosymbi4_FD_19872 | JGI IMG/M metagenome (IMG submission 19872)
CGCAATTAAACAGATTAGACCGCGGGCCGCGCCTTCGTTTCACACAGGCTGTCTGGTACTAGCGACCGGCATAAAATTCCACTTTGTTGTATTGCATTTGGGCCGCAGGTTGCACACCCCTGGTTTAGGTTATGCGGTATGAAATGAATTGGTCATATTTACAACTAGAGACTAGGTCACTATCCCCATAATTAAGTGAATACTACTTCATCTTGCAGAGTATTGTGCTTTGCTTGCTGCACAACTACAGTCTACACCCATTTACTCTTCAGAGAGAATTCATATATGTGGGTTGACATCTGTAAAGGCCACATGCATGAGTTTAAATGCTCTGTGCATGTTTGTAACTGCACTGCCTTAATTGTATTGCACCATGCGATTTTAAGACTAGGTCATAATCCTGCCAAGTAAAACAGTGCTTGTTAATATAATGAGCGTAGCACATATACATTGGCATTGTGCGTGTGTCGGGAAGGTAGAGAGTGCCTTACCTTGGTAACTACCATCAGGGGGCAGTGGGAATTTCATTTTGCATTGTATATAACAGATAAATATTTATGAAAAGCTTTTCAGCAACAAAACAATTTCGCAGCATTATCTGAGGTTGTTGAGAAATGGACCTGCTTCCCCTGCACATCTAAGAGGAATCCGGGTTGGAAAATGAATGAATTTTTTGTCATACAGTGTTAGTACTAGTTATGTTTTGTAAACAGTGTTGTCAACTCATCAGATCAACTTACTGCTTCAAAACCAGTTATAATTTTTGCGTTTTACTCATGTGTTGCAGGACATACTGGAGCTGCTTAAGCCATACTTTTATCAGCAGATTCACATTGATAAAAATAGTCAATCATGTAAGTTATGGTGGCACTGATTGAGTAATAGTTGTGTGTTTGTGACTGTTAAACAGTTGCAGGCAAGGATGCACCAGATGTGAAAGTTTCAGACTGGCATGAAATCTAATGAAAGAAAAGAAATTCTTAATCTTTTTGACAGTTCAAAAATGTTTCTGCGAAATACAGCAGCTAATGTGTCCAGGAAAATTGTAAAATTTATGGGCTCTATATTGGCAAATGATTCATATGCTCCTTGGCTATATTTCACAAGTCATGATCTTCAGTATTCACAGAATTTTTACTCTAACAGTCAGAAATAAAGTTTTTTCTGGTGTATCTCTGCCTTAAATGTAGAGCTGCAGATTAACATGCTCTTGCAGTAGTATTTGTGATGCATGGAGGTTGCTTTTCTTTTGGGTTTGGATTGTGCAGTTTGTCATCATATACATTTAACAGCCATATTGGCTTGATGTCTCATTTGAAAAATTGATTGCTGTGAGCTGTGCGAAATAAGCAGCATTTATGACTACAATTAGAAGCTCTAAGGGTCCTGCAAGTTTTGAGGAACCTATCAACTGGGCTCTGCTTTCTAGACCATGTGATGATTTGATCATGCATATGTCTGTGTTCAACTAATTAGTCTCCACTAAGGTGATGCAGTCACATTGATCAGCGATTTTTTCAAATAGGAAATATATTTCATATGACTCTATGCATCCTCATTCTTAATCTGCAAGCAATTGCTCACGAGTAACATGCTGAAGGTTAAAGCTAGACAGCAAGCAAGCAATCTCAGACGAAAATGAATAAGTTAAATAAGCTTGTGTTTTGATTTGCTGATACACTAATGTTTTTCTTCATGCTAAAATTTTTGCTACCTGTTTGGGTGGTATCAATATCATTTAGTATGTTTTAATGTTGGTAAGGAATAACAGTGTAAAACTGTCAGCTGCATGGAAGGTCAAATTCATGCATGAAGATGATAAAGAAGCAATTAACATGGATCCCTGCTGTTGGACATGTAGTTTACAGTCGACAGCAACAAGTGATACTAAGTTAAGTCTTGTGGAACCATTCAAAAGTTATGCAATCTTTCCATTGCTGCTAGTGCCTACATTTCAAGATTTGAGTGGGTTGTGCCTGTGACCAGTGGCTTTAAATTTTTGTCTGTGACTGCGTTTATATTTTCAGTCATAGACCGAATTATTGTTTAAATGACTGAAAAAATAGTCAGTTCAGTCATAATGTCTGAAAAGGAGTTTCAAAAGTATTAAAGGACAAAGATCAATGGCTCAGCAAAAAAACTGATCTGTGAAGTAGTTTTGTAACTTAATTTAGGAACAGAACACCTGAACTTAATAATCACTATTTGTTGAATTGAGGAAACTGCAGGCTTCATGCAAAATTGCTCTGTGCAGTATGAATGTATGGTCAAAAACAGTGTTTTTCACAATTTTTTGGGTTTTGGCACATTTTTACACTGGAAAAATATTGCAGCATGCAACTATATAAAATTTTACAAAACGATACTCTTGTAGCAATACAGTTGCTCTTTTACACTTAATTAGTGTAAAACATGAACATAAAATTGATATCCTGGCAGTTTAAGAAAAATGAGGACTAAGTTTGTGAAATCAAAAATGGTTAATAGAAAACGAATCAGTAATAACAATATTTTTTAAGACTAATTGAATGAAATCGGACAAATTTTGAAAATCACTGTTCTCAAATAAAAGATAGCTTCAGGGAAACAGTTTAGTTGACAAAGTGATATATATGTATAGGCCTGTTGTCAAACAATGCATTGTTTGTGTAAGGTCTGACTGTCATTTTGAGTAATATTTAGGTTGTGCTTTGTGTCATTTTGACCTATTTCGTACATCAGTGATAACTTTGAATTTCATATATTCATATTTACATTTAGGTAAAGCTGTTTTATTGGATGGTGAATGTGCAGCACGTTGCATAGATGATCTGCATGGAAAATTTTTCCGTGGTCAGAGATTATCTGTTTCACTGGCATCATGTGATTTTATGCTCTGCATCACCCAGCTTCCAGTGTCATTCACTCACAATCAATTTTTAAGCCTTTTAGCACCATATGGAACAACTGAGCGCTGTTTTCTAGTACACAGGTTTGACAAATTTATTTGATTATTGATCCACTTGCTGAATTGATTTTAGTGTTTATAGTAATTATGTTGGAATGAAAGTTGTAGGATGAGTCACAAACTTCGTGATCACAATTGTGTCAGAGTTGCATCATTCCATAATAGTTATAATGTAAATGAAAAAATGTATTTTGCGTACAAGGTATGATACGTAAGTTCAAAAAGTAAGTCTTCACTGTAAGTTAGAACAGGTGTGTATTTCGAGTTGATTGTCCATTTTGTTTTTAGCCTGTATTTCCTAAGAACATTGCATGCAAGCAGGGAAATCGATTTAGGATAATATATTTTTACCCATTTTTTTTATCCATCTGAAACAAGGTGCAATACCTGTGGTTGTTGATCTGCAATGTTCAACTGTTAGAAGTGTTTGTTAGCAATTGCAGAAGTAAAACAAAAAATGGACATTGGACAGCCAAATTGAAATACATGTTAGTAATTTGAAAAAAACTCAGTGATGAACTTCCAAAAGAGTTACTTCCTTTTATTGAATATAGCTACTTCAACATTGGTTTAGTCTTAAGTACACCATGTGGAGAAAATTATTTAAATAATTATACAGTATAGCCATAGCCAACATTACAGCAAAGGAAAACAAATGTCTTAAAACCATGAATACACAACTCTATTGATGTTGTATCCAAGTTGTTTTGCTGCAACGTGTTGTATATCATCACTTTCAAAAGCAAGGTAACTGGTAATTTCACGTATTCTGGTATGATAAGGCTAATCACACAAATACCTGCATGGTGGGCATGCTGTACGTTTCAGTCAACAGTGTATTCCTAAGCTATTTTATGGTCAAGAAGTCTAAAAATAGAACTTGCGTAAACTGGTTAGCTCACCCCTGTTACAGTCAGCATTTTCTAGGTCATGCCTATAATCAAAGAATCCATTGACTGCATCTACTCTGTGAATTCTGTGGACAATGTGTGCCTGCAGATTCTGTGTTCAGTTTTTAAATTCTATGATATCCCTCTTTTCACCTGGTGGTATACAGTGGTGTCAGTTCAGATTTTGCTTATATGTCAGCAGTTCAGGGTTTGCTAAGTATCTGTACTGTAATTTCCTGTTGCAAAACATTCACAGTTTGGTGAATGTTGATATTATGCTTTAGAGATGTGTAACTGATATTGTATAGCCATTATATGAAGTGTCAGTACTTCTGTAAATGCAACCAAATTAAATTTTTAATTGAATTTTGAACACAGGTTGATCTTGTAAATTTTCTATCAAAAGGTTTTAATTGTTCCAGTAGTTGAAGCACTTGATGTATCCATAAAAACAGTGACGAAAATGCAACCTAGGCCAAATGAAAAGGAGTGCAATTTCATACTTTTTACAAACAGTGTTGATCTCCGTTACACATATCTAGATGCTGGTTGATCATGTGTCACAGTTCGAAATTCGTTTTGCAGCAATACCACTGGTCAAAGCAAAGGTTATGGTTGTGTTGAATTCACAAGCAAAGAGTCTTCTATTAAAGCCAAAAACCACTTGAATGGCACATCACTTAATAACAACACACTGCAGGTAAAAAACGTTGATTGTTTCTGACGAGCAGCACTGATTAAAGAAAATGCATGTCATATAATTTCACTTCTGATTCTAGGTTCACTGGTTGGACACCATACCATCTGATTATAGTGGCTTGTATTCATGCTGTTTACTCGTTGAGGATTTGCCAGTAAGTTTCAGAGATAATCACCTCCTACTGGAGTTGTTCTCAAAATTTGTACCACCCAAGTTTTGTCAGGTAAGAAACATAAATATAGACTGTTTTGAGATAGTGCTTTGCCCTACCTATTTTAACTTTTGTTCCTCCGCAGCTCGCAAATTGTGAAATTAACAACTTCGGTGTTGTGGAATTTGAAGATGCTATGCATGCTGAAAAGACATGGTACAAACTTAATGGACACACAATAGGTTTGTCTTACATGTTAAAGCCTTTGTTTGTTGTGAATGTGTATATAAAGGTAATAAATATTTTGTAGGAAATTCGGTCCTGAAAGTGTCATTTTGTGTGCCTGGTCCATGTGGTTTGGTTGTATTGAATGCTCTCAAAGCTTCAAGAGATCTAAAGCGAGCCAATCCATCAGGAGGATTGCTCCCCACACCAGTACAAGGGATAGAGCAAACATCTTTGTCTGGTGTTATCCATTCCAATACAAAAGGTTAGTAATTTTTATTGCGGTCTAGCCCGTGTTGGTAATCGTTTTCGACGTGCTTTACAAATGCCAAGATTGGAAGAAACTAATTGTCAAGCAACAGCCAGATTCTTAACACTGTTCTGATGGAATGCGTGATAGAGTACGATGATTAATGGTCGACTTTAAAGTTCGACTATTAGTAAGCAGGTAAATTTCATTAAAGGTGTGTCCTAAAATTCCAAATGGAATTTGAAAATACCGTGGACTGCATCAAGTGCAGAGCCAGTAAAGAGTTCCTGCTCAGGAATCGTGGGTGGTGTACCACCCACGGCTTGTTTTTTTGATTTCATATACTTAGAAAAATGTTAGAAACCTGTGCTTCCATGACTTTTCCTGGTTTTCAGAGACAAATGCAATGGTGCCGGAGTTATTTTACAAAAATGTCCCTGAAAGCCTATGTGTAGAAAATATAGGTACTATACTACCCATGGTTACCTGATGTGTAACAAATTTTGGGCACCTTACTTTCAATGTAATTTTAAGTGCAAAACGTGTTTGGCCAGATATGAATACCGAAACCTTAGATGTGAAGAGTCTTCCTACACCATGATTTGATAGAAGAAAAAACGGCTCTAACACGCGCATGACGTTTCTACATACAACGAAAATTCCCTTCTCAAAACCCCTTTGTGGTGGTACAGTGCATAATATTTGTATGATATGTATGTTTCGCTGCGCAGATATGATTTTGTTGCGAAGTGATTAACAACGGTTGTCGAAGTAAAAAATAGTTTCTTCCTGAAATAACGGATGTCACGTATCCCAGGAAGTCGTATCAAATTAAGGGTGACATAATAACTTACTTTTCCTGACTCGTATAGCATTTTATGGATTCCTGAGCAGGGTTAAAATTTAATTCTCTACTGGTTTCAATGTTGTCCGCAAATATATGTTAAGAGCAATGCCAAATGAAACTTGTAGATTAACACCCCTAGATTCTTTCTGGTTATATAAAAGTTACTCAACACGACTTGAAAGGCTTGCTTTTTAGTTGTATTTGGTTACGGAGCGCTTTCCTCACGACTACAATGTTGTGAAGCCATTTACTTAGACTGCAGTGGCTACTTAAAAATTGCTTTGATAGGATTGCGTGACCCATGACACCCGGTTTGCTTATTAGGTATGACACCTACAGTTACTCTCTCAAGTCTGGAAAACGGCGTTTTGGCACCAAAAGACACAGAGGTGAGTCTGCTGGATTCAACTACGGTTTTAAGCTGATTTTTGGATATTTCATTTATGTTTTTATTGTTGGAGTGCAGGTTCAGCATCTTTTAGCTTCTCTGCAGAACCGTTTTGTTGAAAGCAATGGCCATGGCCAGTTGCCTCAGTGTCACGTGCAACAAAATTTAAGCAGCCATCCATGGATGCAGAAGCAATTCTCTTTGAACAACACTGTGGTAAATCAGCTGCAGCAATCAGGTACAAATTTTTTTAGCTTTATCGCTATTAAATTTAAATCTTGTACGCAGCAACATACAAACGATGTGAATAAACTGAAGTACTGGGAAGTAGAAACGTTCACTTTATTAGATGGTAAAGAACACCCCTGGAATAACTGTTGGTTTTTAAATGGTTATGAAAACGTAATTCTTAATTTTTACCAGTGGTGGATCCAGGAGACATTCATTTTTTCCATGTCAGCAATATTAACTGACCCTACTCACAATGCAGTTCATCAAGATCATCCTTCTGATTTGATTTTTACTAAGATGTGGGTATTTAAAGGAGCTTGCTTTCAAGTAATTACTGTACCCGCAAACCTGTGACGGGTTATAAAAATAAGAAATTTTTGTGTGTGACTTCATAGAGTTTCTGGCCATTGCAGATAACACTCTAATGATGCCATTCCGAAGCAGAAGTGGGAGTATATCGTCTTGCGACTCTGGAGCGAAAATTGAAGACGATGTTTTTGAACCTGTGAGAAGAAGAAGTCAGGAAGTAATGATTTGTAATCAGGATTTTTTGCATTGTCAGCACAACAGATCCCAGAAAGGGCACCGTACGGTTTTTTTCGGTCATAGACCGAAATTTTTATATAATGACCGAAAAAAATTAAGTCATTCTGTCAACGTCATGATGTCCAAAAATATAGACTAGCTAATGCTGTTACGGTGGGTTTTAGTACTATTATGGGGCAAATGACCGAAATCTGTCAGTGCAAAGTAAAAAACAGGTACTGACCACCTAACATGACATCGATTGACAACAGTATTTGTCACAGGTTTATTTCAATATTCACAAAATTTTAACTTTGTCCGTAGTGACGTGATCGCCCACGGTCTGCACCACAGTGAACCTAAGGCAGAGGGGTTGGCAACCTTTACGGAATACTAGGCCGGATCAGTCGTCAGGAAAGCGCACAAGGCCGGGAGAAACATGGTTTCCAAAGGCCGATTGTTTTAGTTGGCTGTATGAGTCAGATAATGAAGTTCATTAAAGACGTGCACAGTAGGCACACTGGTTGCGTAACTGCGTTTGCTAAAGAAACAGGTCTAGAACATTGATTTGGAGGCCATTCGAGGTAAGCGCGGTAAGGGATAACGTGAAATTCGCAGACGCTATTGCGCGGTTACTAATAACGTTTGGTTAAACACCTCTACACATTAGTTCACTTCATTTGCAACTCACATAGGAGTCATACCCGTGCCAAAGGCCGGATGGGTTACAAATGCACTGTAACTTGCATTCAGAACCGAACACTGCGCAACTCCCATATTCACTCGCAAAATAAAATGCCGTTGTAGTGGACAAAGAAATGAGGTGAATACAACAAGCAGACAATAAAGTCCCGTCGCCACGGGGGCTTTGGTGGGCTTAGCCCCCCAAACAAAGCTCCAAGCCCCCAAATTGAAACGTGAAACACTATAAATAATTAGAGTTTTGGTTAATTGTGTAATGTCAAGCCCCCCCGCACAAACGAAAAGCCCCCCGCAGAACTGCAAAACCCCTATTGAAAACTTTCTGGCGACGGTTCTGAGACAATACAACAAGCAGACAGCATCAAAACTCTCAGCCGTACATAGAGTGACTTCACTAAAAATACAGTAGTTCAGTGGTAAATTTGATGTTGCGTCTTCGTGGAGATGATGCAAAGATGCAACACGAGATTCCAGTGATGATAAGTTCAGCAACAGGATGTCATTGAAGGTTATCATCGGTGAGCTGAGAGCGCAGCTTGCTCGTACAAAAACTCATCTTGGAAATCGATACGTGCCAGAATGTTTAGTATTAAGCCACCCTGCAATGGAAGGTGGTAGAATAACAGCACCACTAACACAAGCTTACCTAGAACAGTTAGGGTGCATCCGATACCCCCATCATTTAAAAATTTATATTCTCTCGGCTAGAAGTGTTCTACCTCGGGAAAAAATGTCTAAGTTTCATGAATTTTAAAAAGGGTGTTATCTGCAATCTTTCAGTGTGTACTGTATATCAGTGTTCATGTTTCAATGCACACAACTTGTCAGCTAATTGGCGACGCTCAGCTGAAGGGTTAAATCACTGAAAAGGGCAAGTGGTAGAGTAGTTATGCCACCTATTGGTAGGTTCTCGTCGACTTTTTATACTGCAGAGTCTTATTGAACAAATGCAGGTCATTCCACGGGGCTTTCACAGCTGCTGTACAAGTGTTCCACCATGAACTGTATATCAAACACACAAAAGCAAGAAATTCACGCAACTTCGCCCTTAATTGCTTGGTGGTAATGGTTCTAGATGGCAAGGCACTGATCTGTTGCTTCAGAAGAACGATTTTGGATCGCCTCGACGCGACCCATTTTTTGACTCTTCGCGACCCATACTTTGGGAACCACTGCCGTAGAGTTTATCCAGATTTTACAACATTTTGCACACGGTGTTTTTGCAAGAGGTAGAGCATTGCTGAGGTATTGCCATTTCAGTTTTTATGTGGAGTGGTTTAATGCACCCCAACGACCGCCCGCGCGAAATCCCCAGACGTCTTTCTTGAGTCGTTCTAATATGCACAGATGGAGTTGTTGTGACGTAAAGTGTCATCGTAGTATTGGGAAAGAAACAATCTCGGCAAAGTATGAACACAACTGTATGTGCAACAGAACAAACGCAAAAGAAACAACAAAATGTCAATCGAGCCGTTGATCTTGCTGTGGCGGCATAGCAAGTACAATGAGGTCAGAGGCAATAATAAATAACCAGGAGTGTGTTAAGCCGGACTGGAACACTAGCTAGGCTGTAAACGGCCTAAAGGTCGGTGGTGCCGGCTCCCTGCTTCTGAGCCATACATTCGTCTACATTTACAGTGGTCTTCCTTTTCTGGAGTTTCGTAGTGTTTGTAGACATTCACTCATGCTGGTTAAATGTTGCTATAAATCTTGATCGCTTACCATAATGTAGGTCGGTTGTCTTGACAAAGCTGAGGTGTGGTTTTATCTCCGTCCATCAATCCCTTGCTGTAAAATCACGTAGAGTTTGAAATTATTTTGCTGTTTCGTGCGTATTACTGTTCCGGTCATTGGCAATGAGCGTGTTTCTGTATCCTGAACGTGCGTTTGTTGAGGTTGGGCAGTGCGAGAGAAATTCATGCACTCACTAAATTTGACTATCCAATGATTAAATTACTGTAGTTTGTTTATGACGCGTGTCCTGTCCAGAGCCCAACCGGAAAATGACAAGTTAAAGCATTCTCAGTATTTAAGCCGCAATAAACGCTGTCTGTTTTCGAGAAACACGCAAACGCACATCCAATTTCTGCTGAGAAAATGTGCGCTGACGTTGCTTTTTCGATTTAACCTGGTATTCTCTCACCTAACCCTAATTTTTCATTTGAAATCATAAACCCATGGTGACTTAACAATTTTCTGTTGTACATTAGGTCTTCATTTAGGATGTAATTCTTCCAACAGATATCTGTAAAGAGATGTCAGTTCATGTGCGTTCTTTTTTAGAATTAAACGAAAACGACAAGACTTGCATCAAATTCATCCACTATTATCCGTAAAAGTGTAGGACTAAAGTTCTGTTTAAAGCGTTGTTTTTTGAAACAAGTCTAAACTTTTCGCAAACATTCACACCTTCACTTACACTTTACATCCTAAGATTTGCATTGGTGCAGATATTTTTGTTTCGGTGGTGGCTTGTGCATCTGGAATGCTTAACCTTCCGGGTTGTGTTTTTTAGTCAGTTGGAATATTTCATTGTTGAACGTTTAGCTACTTTGTCACGACATGCTTGTTGTCATTTACGATTTTGTGTCTTGCCATTTATCATTTGCAAAAATTACTACTATCCTAGATTTAGCAGCACGGAAGATTTTTATAAACTTTCATTTTTCACGAGTTCAGACGTTGTCTTTTTTATTGTAAGGATCAATACAACTTCGAAAACCATGGAACTCAATCCTTTCTCGGTACGTGTCAAGAAGACAGAACTAGCGCGTTTAGGGATGGTGCTTATAAAGTACATTATGGCCTGAAGTCGGAATCAAGGTAAGTAATGTGCCTGTCTGACCAGCTTCAAACAATATTCAAGCAGTGCTAAGTGGATTGTGTTGTAGGAACCCGGGGTTCGATTCAAGCACTCACAACCCGTCCAGTTTCGTTCAGCCACCTGTGGTGAACTCATTGCTTTTTCTGCGAGACGACGCCCAGGTATTATTATGATGCACCTACAGCACTGCTCTTTTGTTCTGGTTGTTGCAAATAAACTCACTAAGAACTCCTTTCAACCTGTTTAACTCGCGCTTTTTGCGTATTGAATTTAAAGGACTGGTTTCGGAAATTTGTAATTGAGTAAATACGATGCGGACTGGGTGGCCAATATCCAAGCATGGGTTATTGCTTTGACTTGTCACTGTCTACGGATCTTTTATTCCATTTTCTAAATGGAAAGTAAGTTGTGGCAACATTACGGGAACCTAAATAATTTTGTTAAAAGTGCAATTGCGGGCTTCTATGTTTTGACTGGTAGCACGCAAACTTCTGCATTTTTGTTGCCGCAGGTGTAGCTGATAGAGATGTTCATGCTTTTCAAATTCTGGAAATAGTACGTGCCATTCGATAAATTGTTAAACCACTGTTTTGCAGAGAAGTGAAAGCGCTGATTCTGCATATAGTGGAAGTCAGGGAAGCAGTGGCTCAGATTTTTCCACCTCATCCGTAGTGCAGACTACTGACCGGCAAATCAGTTCGCACAGTTGTCTTTTTACAAATCCGCAGCAAACACGCTACAGAGTGAGTCGATTAAATAAAGACCTGGCCACGCATATTATCTTCTATTCGCGCCCTTATCGTTTCCTGTATTGCATCTGTGTTGATTACAAGCGCAACGGACTATACTTTCTGTGTTTTTTTTTTTATTTAAGACTTTGTTTTATATTCTTGTATCAGTCTGATCACTTCCCGTGCAGAAGCAGGACAAGCAATCAATGTAGATCTGAGACAAGTATATTTAAACCTAAGTTAGAACAACTTTCGTTGGGTATTTGGCTACAGGACGTTTTACTGATGTTGACTGAAAGGTCGCTTCCATTCGTACTATCTATGTTTCTCACAAGAGGCCGTTTCCTTGCAGCCCAGTGGGCTCCTCGGCGATGCTCCAACGCCAGCGCTCACAAATCATCAGTTGTGTCCTTCCAAAGTGACCGTTGGTGCTCAAAGGTATGTTGCACCTTCATCGACTCAAACTTTGCAAAATCAGCTTCTTCCTTCTCTGGCGGATCTGCCCAAACAGCGCGCATCATGTAGCTCCGCTCATGGTTTTTTTCCTGGAGGGTCGGGATCTATGCTTTTCCATCCGACATCAAGGTCCTCTGGTGGCGACAGTCCGTTTTCCATTGTAAGTGCAACCCTGGTGTAGGTTGGCAGTGCAGTAAGTGCACTGCAAAATCGTTTGGTCTGTTGGTGTGCGGCGGACTGTTATAACACGCCGAGGATTGTTTTACTGCTGCATTAACAGTATATGCACATAGAAGACACTGGTTGTTGTGTCAGTATTTTTCTGAATCTATTTCTGGAGATATACAACTGTAACTGGTTTTGACGAAAGATTGCCGTATGTGAAATTCATGAAGTTCGTAGTTAAATTTGCGATGAATCGCTTAGAAAATCGTTCTGTTTTTCCAGTTTTGAATAAAAAGGTTTTTGAAATGCACATTCCCACGCTGCTTTCCAACCCGCGTACGTTCGTCCGAATGCATGCACTGGTGAAGCTTGTCTCATGAATAAAAAGATTAATACATATTACAGCAAATTTACTGTCACACAAATGTGCTGTAGATCTTTTGTTTGTATGTTGTTCCATATAAACAAGCGTCTGTGATTTGAAGCTGACAGCAGTAGCTATCACTTAAGTATTAGGATTTGCTGCCATTTTCAGCTTGCGGTTTTGCCCCAGGTTGCTATCAGTTTCAGGTTTGTTTAGCTCCGTGGTTCTCAACCTTTTTCGGCCCACGGACTATCTTATAAAAAATATCGGATGCACCACTTTGCTATGCTGACATCACGTGAACAACTAGTCGAAACTGTATTGAACATGGTGAGTGAACTCAAGGGCATGTTGAATCTTGACCACCCGTGGTCCACCTGGACCAGGATGAGAATCATTGATTTAGATCGTTGGGTTTTTAGGGCTCACTGCCTCTTTATATAGTTGCTTTAGTGTGGTAGTGTTCTGGACCTATAGTGCCTCGTCTATGTCTGTCGAGGTTCATTACTTTGGTGCAGGGGCGGTTTGTTGTTGGTCGCTCTTCAGTGCCAACGTGGTCCGTTTTATCCCATTAGTTACTTACAACTGCTGCGTGTAGATAACCTAGCCCTTGCGTGTGTATGACAAACTGAAGATAATAATAACTCATTGAAATTAATTTCTCTTGGAGGAAATGTCACGGTACCTGGGAGATCTGAGTTTTGGGTTAAAGGTGAACGTCAAAGACAACCTTCAAAATTTATTTAAAACCAGGTAATAAGCTCGACAGAGCTACCATCGATCTGGACATAAAAGTAACTGTGCTGTGAAATATGGAAGTTACTTTCATTAACTCCGCATTGCTTTTTGTCACTTTTGAACACTGTCTTTTCACCGTGGGCCCCATTCGAAGTGTGTGTTCAAGTTTTGGGAACAATATGATTATGCAATCCGGCTAAATATTTGTGTATGCAGATAAATACATTTAAAATTTCCATGCCAAACCTTCCCGTAATAACCTTTCACATTCGTGAAACTCACTGCGAGAGAAATTCACTAAATTTGGCTATCCAATGATTGAATTAGTTTGGTTATGACACGTGTCCTGTCCAGAGCCCAACCGGAAAATTACAAGTTAAAGCATTAATTATCAGTATTTAAGCCGCAATAAACGCTGTCTGTTTGCGAGAAACATACAGTATACAAATTTGGCTGCGTCAGTTCCCAGATATTTTAACCAGCTTATGCTTTCGAGGTTCTGTTTCTACCTAAATGTTGGTTCTCGGGTGTAATGTCCGTAAGTATGGTTAGTTCGGATATAAATAAATATTTACTATCCGAACAACGGATATATCCATATATTTGTATTTTAGTTAACCGGATAATAACCGCTAATTGTTAAACAATTGATTTCAGGAGACCTGCGCGATGTATTGATTGTAAAATCATGACATGGTTTTATTGAAAATATACACACATGCACTGTATGAACGTATACTAGGAAAATCATAAATTCTTAACATTCACTGCATGTTGAAAAAATTTTTGTGAAAGTAGTGGGTGCAACAAAAGCTCCTGCGGTTTGCACACAGAATTGTCGAAGAACGCGAAGTGTCCTTAAACTTCGTTAATTTTTCTATCCGGTTAACCGATCCATCCGGAGAGCAACAATACGATCGGTTAACTGTTATCCGGATAATCCAACGCTATCGGTAACTAGTGGTGTTTTCGTAACAAAAAGCGGCCACTGCGAGGAGTCCGGTCGTCTTGGTCTGCCTCGCATTCGAAACGCTTTCATAGAAGACAATGTTCGTGCGACCTCAAACAAATCTGCGTGCGCGTCTTGGCGTGTGTGGCTGATTGTTTTTCGTGCTTGGGTTCGCACACGATTAAAATGCGCAGGGATTCATAGTTCAAACATGACAGAAAACCTAAGTGTAATTTTGCTAACTACAAAAGAACAAATGCATTTTTCTTTGAAAATTTCACACCCACCACTGTAACGACATCTCCCACCACTGTCAACTGACCACTTACGATCATTTAACACAATTATTTTTTTATCCTTGCGCAATATGCAAACGGTTAATGAAAACTACAGTGAACTGTGTCATTGTATTCAAAATATTTTTGATATTGCAAAAAAAGTGACGGTTGACTTTTCACAGCTTTCTTTTCCTGGGATTGTCTTCCATTACCGGTAAATTTATGTTTTCCCTGAACTATCAAATTTAGGTCCGTGGCGGTGCCTTTAGAAGCTTTCTTCCACGACATGTTAATTCTAACATGCGTAAGTTGAAAGAGAAGTAAAATCGCTTACCAATCCGATAAAACACCTTTGGGCTACTGCCCGATGTTGAATTTTGTAGTGTGTCGGGATTCCTTCCATAAATTTAGAAAACACCGATTTAAATAATTTCGGAATGTGTTTAACTGTGTGCTAACACCCTTCACCTACAGTTTTCTACCCACTAGTATCTACTGATACAAAATAGCACAGTTTGAAAGCAAGGTCCAATAACAATTTATATTAATCCCGGTATAGCAACCCATAATATATTACACATTTTTAACTGTAAGAATAATTTCGCTCGGAGCATGATATGGTGAAATTCACCCTTGAAGCTAGTAGTCGGCAACCTGTGGGCTTCGGCCCATTTGTGGGTTGTTTAGCACTTTATTGGGTCGCGCAACACTTTCTGTTGTGGACCGCGTGGTATGTAAGAGGCTAAGAGCTACAGTCCTGCGCCGGTTACATGGACTAACACATAGGCTACTGTAACAACTTTGGAACACTGATTATTTGACATTAACAAAGCATTGGGTTCGTCATTGTATGGTTTATGACATTAGCATAGCAGTGTTATGTAACAAGTAGCTGAAAACAGCATAAGTTTGAAATTCGGCCTTCGAAAATAAGCTTGGACCTCTAAGTACGACTAAAAGGGTGGCTTGGGCCACCATAACGAAAGTTTGCCGATCACTGCGATTAAGCATGGTGCTAGCGAAGAATGGTTTAGTAATTTTTCATCGGGAGTGACTAACGTCATCATATTTTAAAATCTTATTGATATTGGACAAAAAGTTGACTTTCCACAGAAATCCTTTATTCGCTATTTTTGTGAAATAGAACATTAGCTCGAGGAAGTCTCCACACTCGGTTGATCAAATACCATTCTCGCCACAATTGCGGCTTGACATATATTTTATCTCCAACCAATTTCGCTTTTGTCACAAATGTTGTGCGTTTCATCAACAAAATCAAGAATTTTGCCTCTGGTGTATACGTCTTTTTTCTGAACTGTTCGGTTTCAGGGGAAAGGTCAGTCAGTTCGCATTGGAATATGCGACAGTAGAGTTATCTAATGCAGAAGGTTTAGGGTGTCTTGGATGATCTCATATCGCTTGTTAAATATTTTTATTGGGGATGGTGTCTAAAAGAAGTTTCTTCGCCGAAACTAAAAGTGACGACATGAAAAATTTGTTTACGGCTATTTCATGTGATTTTATAAACTTGTATCAATTGCAGGGCTGTTGTCATTGCGATAGCTCTCTTGTGTGTGTGACAAAGTTTTGTGCTATTGTGGGGTCACGATCCATCCGTATGTAGAAGTTGCATAACTAACGGATCTTTAAAATTTCAATGTTGATTGCATCAGTATGCATTTCTTTGTTTTGTTGTGCATTTTAAAAGCTTTTGCGGGTCACTACTTTAATTGCACACGTTAGATATGTTCACTTAAAGTCTTTAAGCCTTGGACGCCAAATTTTCGAAAAGGTTTTATCAGTTTTCTTCAGTCGTTGCCTGCAGTTTGTTATAAATTGTAAACCGTGTACATGACGCATATTGCAATGTTGGTTTTGTTGTTTTGATCAAGCATAACTTTGGGTATTGAAGATTTCTAGCTTTGTTTACCACTTCACCTTGCGAACTCCTTTGCAAACTTAAAGCTTAAGTTGCACTGTCTCGCAAGATTGCATTATTCAGGGCGAAATTGCATTTACCACCACACCGTAAATCGCATGACACTATTTTTATGTACATGAGTTGTAGCCAGGTCGTAGTTTTTTCTGACCGCAGTGCACTGGCAGTATAAGGTCATACATTGTACTGCGTTATATGTAGAATCAAAGACATTTAACATTTTTTTCGTGTTGGTTTTGGCCGGTTTCCAAACAATTACCAGGACAGGGTTCAACAAATCATTAGCATGTGTCTGGCGGGGGGGTCCTTAGAGTACGAGTATTGTATTATTTCCTAATTATTACTCTACATCAAATGACGCATGCAGTCGTTGCCATCTGCGTTTGCTGTAAAATAGGTTATGCACTGCGGTTAACCGTGGTGGTTAAAAAGTTTTTGAGTTCAAGCATTTCTAATTTGCCTTATTTGAAACTTCGCAGGGTAATCAAGTTTTAAAAATGGAAACAACCCCCATTTTGTCGCGAGGAGTTTCGTCTGCCTTCAGCGATGTGTGCTCCAACTACAAACACAGTCAACTTTATGGCGGACGAATGCCTCATCCTAATTATCCGAAATTAGAACAAGATGCCACAAAAGGTTCTTGTACAATGTAGGTTGACCTTCACTGTGTGGCAATGTGTGAACCCGTTTAATTTTTTACAGTGCCTGTCACCATGTACACGTCGGACAAACTTCTTTCAGCAGCTTATAAAGCAGCAGATGGCTTCAGCAGTCTAAGCAACAGCGAAGGTGTGTAGCGTTACTGTAGATTGTCGCGACTTGTAATGTACTTACCACTCCGAGTTCTAACATGCATAGGCGGGAGAACACGGCGAGCGGAAGAACTCCCGCGTCCTGAAAGGAAGTTGTTTTAAGCTATCATAATTAGTTTTAAATGAAATTGCATTTTAATCATCCATAGTCGGAGTATGTTTGTGATTGCCGTTGCGTTAGTTATTGTTGCGAGTCGGAAGTCTGTGCATTTCTACTTCTGTTCAGTTGAAGTCCACTGTTGAAAACGATCAAAGCGTTGGCATCAGTCACTTCAGTTTCACCAATATAGTGCTGTATTGGATTTAGAACAATTGCCAATTGCCAAAGGGCAAGGGACTCCGAATGTCTGGCGCAAGGCAGTTGAAGGATATCATAATGTTTTTGTCAGAGCTCGTGGGGAAAGCTCATGGAAAGGAGATAAATTTTATGGGTTTTACACAGGCAAACATTATCATAAGCTTGAACGTACAGGCGAATTGGGACTTTTTAAAGCAGGGGTTTCCTGACTTGGGTACATGTACCCGTAAGGGTACATTTGCCAATCTGAAGGGGTACAGTTAAGGTTAGCAATAGAAGGGAAAAAGTATATTTATATGTTTTTCATTCCGAATTATTTATACATATATCAGTGAATATTATTTTCAAAATTCATTATTTGCTTATTGCTAAATACAGTATATTTTTGTTGTTTTCCTCAGCTTTTTTGTCATAAAAAATGTTAGGGGTACAATGTACCATGTACCCGGTACATGCTCATCTATCTAAATGCTGAAAAGGTACATGGCCAGAGAAAGTTTGGAAACCCCTGTTAAATCACGTACATATTTTTTTAAATGTTGTGCTTTGAATCTGGTTTTGTTTATTTCTAACGCGCATCGTTTACCATGACGAGTAACAAACTATTCGGCAATCATGCCATTAACCTTATGTATTTCAGCACTATCTTCCCAGTTGCAAGGCGCCAAAATAGTTCGACATATATGGGTCATCTGGCGATTATGCTTTTACTGTACTGTTACGGTCCCTTTTGGAGTACTTAGATTGCTACCATGTTAGATTTCTACATCCATAAGTTATCTGCATGGGCAAAGTTTTAGCGTATACAACGGTGATTTTTCTTGAATTTGCTTCATTTAACCGTTATAGATGATATAGCTTGATGCGCTCCATTCTCCTTGGTAGTGTATTAAGTAAGTGACGTGATTTTATTTGTACGGATATGCTGCAGCCTTTTGCTTGTAAAGATTTACACTTGAAAACTTCCCTAAAATAGACAGCGCATAAAAACTGATACATAAAGCCAATCCACCAACTTCATTTCACTAATGGATAAATGGTCCAAGGTCATGAATGTGTGCTGCATATGCTTAAACTTTGCTCGTTCTTTTTGGCTGTAAACACAACTACGTTAAATTAAATTCTATATCCAAACTATTACCGTTCAAACGATTCAAACGAAATGTTTTCGAGATACTCGAAAATTAAGCTGCGCTATCATTGTTATCAATAGGGCAACCAAAAGTCAATAAAGTCAAAAATTTTATGCCGTTTCTAAAGTTTATGAAACGTCCACAAACCAAATTTCACGCTCATACCATGAGGGAATCCCAAGTGATTAGGTCAAAAAAAGTCAAAATTTATCATTAGGCAAAATTATCTTGCAGCACAGTTTTTTCTCATCGATATTTTACTGAAACTGCAACAACAGATAGTGATATGCTTTTGCAAGTTTAGTTGCAATTCTGTAATGATAATTGGCTTGTTGCGATGTCTGACGTAATAATGTTGTTTTGCCCACTACTGGAAGATTGAATATTATGTAGGGTAGGCGAGAAATGTGGTCTTACAGTACTTGTTTTTGTAAATGCTGAATCCATTATGCATATAGTGTTTCAGCTTTATGATGTTCTCAGATTTGACTCTACTGTAGTTATTAATGTACTATACTTATCAATATATCATCCCCAAAGTTAAACAACCAAATTTTTTGAAATTTTGAAGCAGAGTGCACAAATATGCTTCTGGGTTAACCTCAACACCTAAGGCTGAATTATTTTGCAGTTGCAAATACAGAAAATTTATAGGTCAAAATAAAGTCAAAATTTGTGAATTATAAAGTCAAAATTAAGTTTTTAGGTCAAAAAATTGGTTGCCCTAGTTATCGAACCATCTTCGTCAAATCCTGTATTCACTGCGCTGGGGAGTAAATGCGTGTTATAATGTTTGTTACACCTTCTCGCATTGTAAATGTGGACTACACGTTGAAACAAGCAGAATTCTTGTCCTTCACCCCAAGAAATATTGCGGGTACCACGTTCTTGTTTTCACTCAAGGCGTTGTGTTTGAAAAAGTTCACCTGTCATGATCTGCTTTGGGTTTAAAAAGCTGTTGACGATGATCCTCAAATTGCTTGAGCTGTGTCGGTTGGCATAGGAGGGTTTTGATTCTGGGTGGAAAAAGTCTAATTTTCATCAGTGGAAAAAGTCTAATTTAACTGAATTTTGAATCTTGCAAATTTTTTTCCAACCTTTGGAAAAGTTTTCAACTCAATGTGTTTCAAGCCTTTCAAATTGACATACTGTCTAATTCACACAGCTGAGCAAAAGATATCGAATTTTTATTAAAATATATAGGCTGAGATTAACCATTACACGCTTTGTGGTGAATTGACGGTTGCTGTGCGGAGCTTAGAGAAAAGCTTGGCCACATGGTGGAAGAATACGCTTTGGCAAATCTCACACTGCAACTAGGGCCGCACTCGAATCAAGACTTGCATTTCGGCCGGATATAGCCGGAAACAAAGAAAAAATCAAGCCTGAGAACTCTGCTCTTGCCGGAGTCAAAAATGTTTCAACACCTTTGTTTTAGTTGTGCTTTTGTTCCAAATGCACTGAAACACGTGACACTTACATAGCTATGGATTTTACCGTATATAATTTTGGTGTTCAAGGTATTTTGATTTCTGTTTGCACTTATTTTCTAAAAAGTTTCACCACCTCATTTGGAATAATTTTGCTGTGATTCGAAGAAATAAACGTGAACCATTACGTTACAGCACCAAAAGTAATCTGATAATGAGAAAAAAACAATAATTTGTGGAGTAAGAACAAATTTAGAGTTTGGCGGAATTATGTCATATCCAGCCAGAACGAAATTCTGGAACAACCCTTTCGAATTCGGTGATATCATTTGAAATTTCGTGGTGCAGGTACCACAACAGTCAAATGTATCGAGTAATGCTAAAATTTTTGTGAAGTGGAGCAGATATATGGTTGGTTTTTATTAACAAATGCTTACGAATCGAGGCTGCATACATTTTGAGGCGGTGTCTTCTCCCTTCTAAGCAATTTATTTTTGCATCATATTTTCGCATGCTTGCGAAAGTTCAGGTCGTCCGTTGTCATCAAACGATGGCGGCTGTAAGTATTTCAATATCGATCAAAAACGAAGGAAAGTAGTTACGCTTTGACGGAAGAGCAACCATCGTAAGTAAAGCAGTTTACATAAAAATGAGGATTTTTGCGTGGCCCGGTCACACACCCAAGTTCGTACAATTGTAAAGATAGCAAATACACTATTCATTGAGGAACCTGTGTTGTACCGTTTTCCTTGTTGCCATAATCGTTGCTTATGTTCTTCACGTTGAAGCGATAGTTGTTCTCTTCATCTGTCCCGCGTCTAACATTACAACTTGACAAATAATCGAATGGACCAATACTGTAGGTTTGCTGTTGCGATGTAGTCAAATTATTTTTGCCATAGAGAAACACGAATAGCTTTTGCAACTGAAACCAAACAATGTTCTAAAATAAATCATGTACAACAGGTTAGCAGAGCAAGTTGTTTGCGTTCATTTTCTTGAAAAAATGCGACACATCCAAAATTCCCGCAACACCATTTTAGTTGCACTATTACATCAGATACACCTTCCACATTCATTGAGGTCAGACCAGATAGACTCAACATTGCTGGCGCTTTCGGTAACGTTAACATATTTTATTGCTAGCCGTGGGAAGGCATTGTTTGAGCGGAGCTCGAGCTACCCCCAAGTCTCGCCGTTCACGTCACACTGCAAACTGTGGAATCGACCAGGACCTCGGAGCGGACTCACCCACTCAGTTGCAGCTGCTTGGCAGCAGTTTGATAGAAGGGCTGTTGGGTGAAAGTCCTCGTTCACCGTCCATGACTCAACCCGCTGGTTCGTCCGTGTGGTCAGTGTCGAGCAACGGAAACTGCCGATTGTTGCGGGCGCTGAACTTGATGTCACCAACCGATTTCACTGTAAGTGTATACACCCTTAAAGTCGATTTTTCATGTGCTTTTGTCTGCTACGAATCATCACGACGCTTCTTGAAAAGTAACGATGAACTGACGCAGATTCTAATAAGTTTGTCAACAGGCGACCCACTTGAGGCTGCTGACATTATCGCTGTGTGGCAAGAACACTTAAGTTAATAGTTGGTCGTGAGATCGTCACGAGAAGTTTCGCTAACACCGTGGCATTGATGTATGCCCACGTCTGACCAACTGTGGTGTACAAACTAGTGTTAAAAACATTCTTTCTATGATTTGCAGAGGTCTTCTCCACAGACTCCGGTCGGCATTCGCAAGCGGGTTGGCGGCAACGTACTCCCATCTCCCGAGCCCAGTCCAGAAGCGGGTGCATACGTTGGCCAGCATTCCCAAGGACTTGGTGGTCATTACGCCGATACTTGCGGTCTTGCTGGAAACCTTCTGGGGCACTTGGCTGGAATGTCCCCTGTTCCAGCTGAGTCTGCTTTAAACAAAAGGAGGAGGAGCAACGAAACCTAAGTACGTTCATAATCTTATGGTTTGACGTTTGCACTTGGCCCTTTTCAAGTGAAGTTTCAGAAGAATTCTAAATTCGATGCCGTCGTATTGCGGTGATAACAGTCTTGATCTTATAGATAGTTGGAACATAGCCATTATCAAGAATGGCAAAACAAATCATAGGTGGGGGAAACCCTTCCATTAAAAATTGCTCAGTCGTCTATACTGCAGAACCACAATCAAGTTGTTTTTGTGGTAACGACAAGGAAAATTCAGGGGGCGTAGGCTTCTGCGCATAACTACCGGACTTCACAAGAAGCCCTGAAACAAAGTTATTTTATTTCATTAATGCTTCGTGTCATGGGCGTCTGTGGGGGGAGAAAAACGGATATTTTTCGCCCTGGAAATTGGAATAAGAATTAAAATTTTCTAGAAAACTAGAAGTCACCAGCTCAAATCCGAGTAATTGGTCTAATTGCCATTCCAGACTGCACAAGAGCAAGGTTCACTGTTCTGGTGTCATGCAGTGGTGAGGTTGCCTTGCAGTTCACTCATGTCCGTTCCTTGCCTGCAGAGGCAGGTTGCGATCCTAGCGGGCGAACCGTTCTACTGTTGGTCTTTATCACGTAACAATGACATGGCAACAAATCTTCAAACATTTACTTCAAATAATGATAGTTGCATGTGACTGTTGAACGCAAACATCTTGACAAGTAATGCAACGAAACATTGAGTGCTGATAGCGGCAAGTCACGTATTTGTATACTGTGTGAAAAGAAACAGGAGTCAATATGTAACAGTGCTTCTACAAGTTTAAAAAATCCATTGTTAGTGTGAGACCGTGAGTGTGACCAATGTGCCTGATGAATAGCTTAATCAAACTACGTTTATGCAGGCAGGCTTCTTTTCACACAGTATGAAAATACGTGGCTTGTTATCTATGCAGTCTTGTGGGAATAGTCTTCATCGTTAAGGTTTGGTTCTGACTGCTGAGTGAGTACCAGAGGTGGCCATGGATCCGGAGTGCTGGAGTCGACTGCGGCAGGATTCTGCGTTTTTCTTTCGGACCCGGTGTCAAAAGTTTGTGAAAAAACGGACCCGGATCTGGAGGCACTTTTCAATTTATGCAGTAGCAGGAGTCTGCGTGGTCATTCCTTTAAGTGAAAACATGCGTACATTTCGAAATTTCGGACTCCGGCTACCATTGGTGGATCGATGGTAGCCGGAGTCTGAACAGGGGTCGGATTCTCAAATTTGAAAAATTTCCGGACCGGATCCAGATTCAAAATTTTTGTAACATGAGTGGAGTCGGAGTCTGAAAAAGTGACTCTGGCCACCTCTGGTGAGTTACTGAGTGCAAAGCTATATTTGCTGTGGCGAGTTTTCACACTCCACCGTGTAGTTTTTTTTAAGCCTGCGTGGTGTTCTAACTTTAGTAAGTTGTCCGACAGTCGTTGTCAACATACGGATCTACTTCCCATTGCTTGAAACAGTTTTGGCGAGAGTGTCTAACTTATTTGTAGAAAGTACTCAAGAAAATGGGTATTGGGCAGTTTATGAATATAAAAAGCGTTTCTGATAGGCGAGGTATAGAAAACAAAAGGATAAGTAAAATGCCGACTTAGCCCCCCCTCTAGAAAAATCTCTGCGGACGCCCATGCTTCGTATGGCTTTCCGCGATCTCTATTTGTATTTTGCGTTTTACAGATGCAAATTTCGTGATGAATGTGCGTGACACCCAGGTGGCACTAAGTGTTTGCAGCTATTCGCTGGCGGGCTAATGTAGATCTGAAAGAATTGCACGATATTGGGAATCATGTCTGACTGGACGAAATTCGAGATTTGCGCTTGAAAATCACGTTCAGTAGAGCACTTAGCTGGATGCTGTTACTTGTCCACAGGTTCAGTGACTGTGCAAACTTCCATGAATTATGAAACGAAGTTGCCTTCCACCAATCATCTCTATCCATGCCACATTCCAGCTGATAATTTTAATGTCTTTTTATTTGTGCTTTTCTGTGCGTGCTTGTATTTTTCTCAGTTCCCGAAACCGTACGACTAGCGTTGTCGTAAATCATCAAAATTTAACTTTTGGTGTTTTAAATTGTGAGCCTATCCCAAGACGTTTTATAACCTGAGTTTACTGCCTTCTGATCGAAGTTGTCGCTGCTTGACCACTATTCTTAAACACTCAGAACACCTTCGTGTTGTCCTTGTCAATTGTTCAGCAAGGTGACCACTGATCTTCGACCTTGGAATTCTTATTCGCATTGTTCTTAACGATTTATCAAACTAGCCCCTTGCGTGCTGCATTTCTTGTTATCGCACTGCTGCTTAAATTGACTTCGTGTGCCAAACAGCTGACTTCGCATACCATCGCTTGTGCTTGGTGGACTACTGCATAGGTGTTTGCCTGAACGCCATTTCCGAATCTCACACTGTTTCGCCCACGTTGCTGCTCAGGTCCGCTTTAACTGACAAATAATTGGACTGAAACATTGTAGCAATGCTGTTTTGCGGCCATGTTTGAAGCAGGCATATTGTGGATCGTTTGGCCACTTGAAAACCTTTTGCTCAACTCTCCAACAGTTATTCGCCTTTCCGTTCCTATTTCATTTTCAATCTTCGCAATTTTATTCTTTTTCTTGACTGTTCTTGTACTTGGAACTTCCGTTCTTGGGTTTGTCGTTGAAATACAAGCTTACGTTTGATTTGTGTCAGCGAGAGTTGCACTGTTGAACTTCAGCACAGATGGTGTTCCAGAGTTGGGAATTTAGCCTTTTTGCGGCAAATTGTGAATATTTGACTATTCTGAGAAATGGTTTGGCCGCAAATATTTTTATTTGGCCTTTAAATTTACATGTGGTACCACGTTCGGAATTTAAACACTGAAAATGTCTCCATGTGCACTCTCACCAGAACGCTCCCGGTTGAAAATACCAGCTTCAATATTCCAAACCCTCCCATTCTAAGAATTGAAGTAGTTAAAGACGCGTCATTGATCGATCGAACTTCTAATCT
>JGI24159J19872_10001689_pt1 | contig 24925 bp, 21 predicted proteins | sample Ectturendosymbi4_FD_19872 | JGI IMG/M metagenome (IMG submission 19872)
AGACTGGCCGATCCGTTTGAGCCGCTAAACAGCTCTCTAGCGCAATGGGCGGAGGAGCTAGGGCGTTGGTAAGGCAACCGAAAACTGCTGTTTTTTTGCAAAAATCACCGAAACCAGGCGGCTCTAAAAGTGTTAACTTCATGTATTAGGCTATAAGCGCGCTGATTTATACTGTACGCAAGCTAAAACATTGTGTTCGTGGGTTAACTTAAGCGAAATTTTCCACGAGGCATGATAATGATAATTGTGACCTCACAATCCAAGCTGTTGCAAACGTGAAACCGGCGTTTCTAGATGTGGCACACAAGCTATGGGAGCGCTACTCCAACATTTCACAAATACATTGAAGCGATGATTTGTCATTCGGTCTGATAGCAGCGCAGTAGTCAGTGTTGATTGTTGCATCACAGTTGCTGTTGTCCGTTTGTTGAACACGATCAGCAAAAGCAGTGTTTGCAACAACGCAACTTACACAAGTTAAAAGCACAGTGTTTGTAATTCGATCAGAACTACCGCGGCATTATTGCACAATCATCAGATGTGCACCTTAGCTATTGTTATGGCGACTTGTTCTTATGGAATTTACTTCTGGCTGAGGGCGATAATCGGTTATAGCCTAGGGCTGCTTTTGTTTAGGCTAGGTTGTAGATGACCGGCTAACTCACTGCAGGCCACTTGGTGAAAATGCAGATAAACTTTGTTTTCTGCATGACAATCTTAAACTGTTGATATGGAACTACTGAGAATTGACAAATCAGTTGAGGTATTTCATTTTATACCAATGCCAGTACTTCAGTTGCAGTAAGTAATGGAACTAGTTTTTCTTTTTTAAGGACAGGCAGTTATTTAATGTTACATTACATCAAAATTCTAAATTTGTTTCTTTACGTCTTGGATTGACTTTTGAAATTGAAAACCCACTGAGTTGCAGAAGAGTCTGAAAGGTTGATTTGTGAAATATATACAAAAGCAAAATTTTACTAGATTTATGTACTGCAGTAACTGTTAACAAACATACTATCAAAGACCAAAAACGTTAACTGCTGTTTTGGAAATATTTTCATTTTTGGCAATGGTTAATTGAATACAGTGTTGTACTAATTTTAAACCTCCTTAGCCTGATGCTCTATTTTGTACTTCCTTTTCATTGTTCAGCATCTTTTGACTTTCAAGCACTGTTTTTGCTTTTTTGGGTTTAAATACCGCAGGCAGTTCTCTTACGTCCAGTGTTCTGTTCTTACTGCTTTGTTATTTTAACATTCTTTTTTTGTTCATGGCACTGTGTTTACTCATTGTAAACAGTGTATAGTTTGCTAACAAGTTAGGCTAATCAAGTATTGAAATTACTGTAATTTCCAAAATTCTAGCTCATAAATCTTTATTTTTAAGGTTTTGAAAAAAAGGTAAGGTATAAAATACATCATATTTTTGATAAGGAAGCAGAAAACAAGATTTAAAAATTTTTGAAATATCAGTATTGGCCCTAAAAAAGCAATATCGGTCGATCTCTAGTGGAGATCAACTGATATATTGGCCGATATTTGGGTTTGCCAATATATCGGTGTCGGCCAAAACGGCCGATTAATCAGCCTTAGTAGGTGTTGACAAAACGCTGTTATATTCCTCATGCATCCAGGCAACTTGCGCAAGAAAGCACAACGAAGCAAGACAAGACATTTGTCTTACGGCAACGCTAGCAGGTGCATTTTCCTAAACAAACAGACAAGATTAACCCTGGAGCACGTGTCAGCCATCGCAGCCGAATTAAGCATCATCAGGATGCTTGAAGCTACCACGTGCAGGTGTTGTGTACTAATAAACTCCCATTTGTACTTCAGGAAGTTTTCGCAGCACGAAAAGTTTGACTGTAACTTAAGGTGCAAAGTCGGAGCGATGCCTAGTTTAGCACAGATAAATTTTAAAAAAGCTTGCATGAAAAATGAATTGCGTTATGATAGGCAACATTTATGGCGGTATGAAAGTGATTACAAGTGCAATCGCTACTCACTAGTGATGACAAAGGTTGCTGTGAAGCAGTTGCACGTAACATCTTAAAGGGATTCTACTTCCCTTGACTTGATGTATTAGGCTATAAGCGCGATGGTTTACACTGTTACAAAAAAGCTCAAATGTCCTGTTCGTGGGTTAATTTAATCAACATTTTCCACGAGGCATGATAATGATAATTGTGATCTCACAACCCAAGCTGTTATGACATGCTGGTTTGTAGATGTGGCGCACAAGTTACAGAAGCGCTACTCCAGCATTTTAGAAATACTGTACTTTGAAGTGGTGATTTGTCGTTTAGTCCGATAGCGGCGTGGTAGTCAGTGTTCATCGTTGCATCATGATTGCTGTTGTTCATTTGTTAAACACGACCAGCAAAAGCAGTGTTTACAGCCACACAACTTACGCCAAGCTAAAAACGCAGTGTTTGTGATTGGATCCGAACTACTGGGGCATTGTTGCACAATCATCAGATGCGTAATTCGCACATGTGCTCGTTAGCTTTTGTCATGGCGACTTGTTTTTATGGAATTTACTTTTGGTGGATGGGCAGTAATCGGTTATAGCTTAATACTGCTTTTGTTTAGGCTATGTTGTAGATGACCGGTTAACTTACTGCAGACTTCCTGGTGAAAATGCGGAAAAATTGTGCTTTCTGCATGACAATCTTAAACTGTTGAAAAGGAACTACTGATTATTGACAAATCAGTTGAGGTGTTTCATATTTGACATATTTGACAAATTAGCTAATTCAAATATTTGTTTATTTTAGATCATAACTTTTGAACCAGAAACGCTAGAAAGTCAATCAAAGGCTCAAAAGACTCGGACTTGAGCTTAGTTTCCAATGCAAACTTCAGCGAAACACTTTGGCCTAGCGGTTGGGCCCTAGGCCAGGCAACATGAGCCAAAATGACCCCAAAACTACTTCAGTTATGATGTCACTCACAAAAAGTCGGCACCCCCAACCAAAAAATTTTTTTCGAGTGCAATCTACTAGACTGGCCGTTTGAGCTTTGAGCCCTTAAACAGCTCTCTAGCGCAATCGGCGGAGGAGCTAGGGCGTTGGTAAGGCAACCAAAAACTGCTGTTTTTTAGGCCAAAATTGAAGTACGAATATATCGTACGCCGGCTGTCAAAGTGTTGATAAATTCAGTTAAAACAAGTTTGATAAAATTCATAGATAAGGATACATCATCCTGGAAACGTTGTTTTAAATGAAGTATATGTTTTTGTTATACACAACGAGAAAGTAACTGCAGACACCTGAAGTCTTCAGTTGTTGCCATGTGTGACTCACTGCAAATACCAATAAATTAGTGAAAAAGTTGAATCCAGATTTTTTGAATATTTTTTGTGAACTTAACTGGGATGTGAACCTAAACGGTGGGATCTTAACTGGGAGATCACTGTATATATACTGTACAGTGTAACTTATGTAATTATTTCCCACGATTGTTGCTGATTGATGCCATTCTTACGTCACAGCCAGGTTTTTTGTTAAGGAAAATGTTAGGGACCTGATTTCTCTGATTCTACAGATCTGATGATGATTTTCTTTGATTCTGGGTACCCAAATCGGGTCCCTAAAGCACCTTTGAAAAACCCTGGTCACAGCTCAAACATTGTCCGCTTAACTGTGTTCCTATTCGGTCATAAAGATTTGTGTGGTAGCTCCACAGTCCACATAGCTGAGCTTACACTTCAAACTGCAAAGAAAACTTGCATTGTTATAAATGAACAAAATATTGTGCAGGCCTGATGAAAAGGTGTCGCTGTAGGCGAATTGACAATATAGCCAAAGTCTTTATAGGCGAACTGTTGTTACAGCCAATGTCATTATATACGATTTTCACAGACTCCCTATGCAGTTGTCACAAACTACCAGTGGTCCACGAACCCCAGTTTGGGAAACCCTGTTGCATATAACATCTTCTGCATATGATTAGCTTCACATTTTGAAAATGTATAGCTTCATTTAAGTGCCAGACAATTTGTAGAAGAATTGACCGTGCTGATGTAATTGATTGTTCTTGATAATTTGAAACTTGCGTATGTGCTTGTTCATTCTGAATTGTATTATTTTACCCAAGCGTTTGTTTGCAGGTGGATGAATCAAAATGCTTTGCAACCTATACATCCTGACAGTCAGGAGAATGTTAATGCTACTCGAAGTCAGCTGGGAATTGTTGACGTGGATGGGGATAATGTCACAGACCAAAATGCTTCTGCAGAACTTCAGGTATATTTTCACTTATTTCAGTCCAGATCATAATAAAAAGCAGTAAATGAAAAACATTCAGTTTCAGTGATTGAAAATTCCAAGGCTTTGCTGCATCTTATAGTTAAGACTATACTTTTCCAGTAAACTACTGTTGCAGTTCTTAAAGCAGTGGCAGTGTTTAGCATCTTAAAATTGTGCAATTCTTTATATCTTACTTCATCATGTATTAACTTCAAATTGTGTAATGCTTTTAAATTGTGTTGGGGTTCCTAATTTTTTACTGTATGTGATTTGCAAAATCTAACATACAGTAATTGCATTATTTCACCCGCATGCTGAAAAAGTCTGGTGATCAACTGACAATGTAAGCTATACAAGTTAATGAAATTTATTGCATTTCCATATTGTGCAAAGCATTTATGCATCCACTAAATGTTGTGGATGAGGTAGACAGAATGTAGTGGCTTTTTAAACCATGGTTTCAGAGCTAGAATGGATTGACCAGTTCTGCAGAAGAAAACTTACCCTATCAGGTCTGCATTATTTTGCAAACACAAGAGCCGAACAAGTAATTCCTACTGGTGATTTTGGTAGTGCTGAAAATTGAACACTTCATGACAAGCATTATTGCGATTCATAAAAACCCTGTTAACACTTTCGGTGCAAATTGACAAAGACATATATGCACATGTCATTTGTTCAAATGCACCAGGTGTGGAATGAAATAACTTGATAACTTTTGGTACTTGTTTTTCTGCAACGAAAATTTCCACAAATGCTCATACCTAGACACAGTAATCCTGAAAATTTCATGCAAATTGATTCAAAACGTTTGAGTTACAAAGTTTGCCATCAAAACATCTTGCTAGGCCTAGGTTACGAGACTTCTTCAAAAAAAGTTAGGTGCTAATATTTGTTTCATAAAACACAATAACGTTTTTGATACTCATTTGTTTGCAATGAAAATTTACAATAATGTACTCCACGCCTACCAGCATAACCCTTGAAAATTTCAGGTAAGACGAGCTAGACCTTTTTTAGTTATGTAGTTTGGTATTCAGCAACATTTTGCTAGGCCTAGGCTACAACTCTTTTTGTAAAACACTTAGTTTATGACAGTTGTTGCATGTAACAGGGTGTATAGTTCTGACGCATGACCAGTTCCACAGTAAGACCAACTTGACAATTTAGTTAATGCACCCTTTGTAAGCTTTATTCAAATTAACAGTACACGTGAAAGATGACCAATGCATGAGAGTAATTAACCAAAATGTTAAGGGACGCAGCCTCATGCTGCCGTAAATGCAGAAAAAAGACCTTGTATCTTTTGAATGTGTAACCAATGACACAACTCTTGACCTGTTCAAGATATGTATCGTACAGCACAACTCTAAAGTGAAAAGAGTCCACAAAACACGTGACACCACCTTGAACGATCGACGTCACTCGCAAAGGAATGTAGAACAAATCGCAAGGATCAGCAACCAATCAGAGGCATAAAATAATCAAGCAGGGATGCAGCATAGTGGCCAAGCTGATGAGACATGGGGAATTCAGCAAACATTACATTCCAGCCCCAAATGATAGAGCGCCATGAATAAAATCATAACATACAATAGTAACGTGATGACTAAATACGTACTCAAAACAAATAGGTTAATGCAGTGTTTCTTAACCAGGTGAATGAAAGAACAGGTGTGAATGAATTTTCCGTCAAGTTTTTACATCCTCTGGTTCTTGTTTTTCTGCCCAACACAGCTCAACAATGATGAATATAATGGCCAACTTCAAGCGTTCTAACTTTATGTCTAAAGCAGTCAGCATCAGCAACCTTGTACTTCAGGAATATCATAATGTGATGCAAGTAACTACCTCTGTGACATAACAGAGATGGATTTTACTGATGAGAGATGCCATGTGTTATTTCACACAAGTGACGGAATCTCTGCTGTGGTCTCTGCATGAGTGTCCTGTGCTCCTGTGTGAAGGTTACCTTGTAGAATTGCAGTACTTCCGAAAGTTTCATTCTCAATCTCGAGTGATAAACAAACACATGAACACTGATCAGAGTAGCCTTACCAGTCAAAGTGCAAGAGTAGCCTATTTGCGTTTTTTTTGTTTGTTACCATTTTGGTATTGATTCCCGCATCTAATACAAGTTTATATCTCTCACAAAACCTACAAAGGGTCTAAGAAATTCATATAAACATTTTGTTTTGATGGCCGTAAATGTAAATTTCGATGAAATCGATCAGGATGTGCCAGGTTCATCAGCTTCGTAGTTTCAAGAATCAGATTTTTTAAGGAAGGGGATAATACGTTTCCTTCAGCAAGATTGTATCAGAATTTCTTTCAAGACATATCTCTATTATAGGGATTTTTGGGTTGGTTGGTTTGAATCTCCATAGTAGAAGGAAATTGCATTAAAAGCCTGCAACAACTGGTGCTCATGACTACCTCATATGTTTCAGAGAAAAGACTTTTGTATTTGGCATAGGCGTAGCCAGGGGGCCATTCCCCCCAAACTTTCAAGATATCCAGTTATTTCGGGCTTTTAGAGGCAGTATCCCCAACAAAGTACTGTTGTTTTCCTAAAATCAAGCATTTTGGGCTGGCTACGCCACTGGCATTTGGTCGAGATAATGGGTATTGGAAGGGGAGCAAGGGAGCTTTGACTCCCTTGGATTGTGAAATTAGATTTCTCCTATGATTCAGTTTTTTGTAGGACAATTTTTTTGGTTAGTTTTGAGTTGGTAAAATGAAATTTCACCACAGTTGGCCACTTGGCCCCCCCTGGAAAAAATCCTTTGGACGCCCACATTTGAGCTGAAAACTAAAATGTGAAATGCCCTGATATGCATTGAATCGTTGCTGAGTGTGTTATTGGAGGAATTCATCTGTGGTTTAAAAAGTTGATCACTAAAGTTCGGGAGCAATGCAGTAATTAATAAACGACTTCCTGTTGTAAATATTTATAGTTTCCTATTGTTTTTTTTTGTGATTTTGTTATTGTGTCTGCAGTGGTAGATGTCTGGAATTTGATTCCCAATGAGCCCGTAGTTTTCAGGTTCTGTGTGGTCGCTTGTTGAAATACATCGGATGACTGCAGTTTGTTGCTTTCGAAGCTTCCCATTTCTTGGCGGTTGATGCCGATTCGGCTGTCTTTAAATGAGTTACTTAGCCTAAGTAGATCTTGTACAAAAATAATACTCGGCAATGGCATTGTATATACAGTAGGCTAGTTAGGCCATTATTGTCATATGGGACATGTATTCGCAACGGGGTGAATGGGAAAAAGGTTAAGAAGCACTGGGTTAATGGTATTCAGCAGCCCGATTGATGTAACAGACCGCTGAACAACTGAAAAGTTCGGACGAATACAGACCTTCATGAAAAGAATAGCTAAGTCAATAGAGCATAAATGCTCTTCGTGCAGGAGACCGGCGTAGCGGTCAGTATTATTATACGTCTTGGCGACCATAAAAAATGCCACCTGCAATTCACGTAGTTTCAATCGGACGCCTCCAGAAGGCAAAGTTTTCACACATCACGCAGTAATGAGGAATTTGCTGTATATACACCCTTTTTGTCAGGGAAAGTATCTGCCACCAACCCCTTGGGCCAAACGCCACGTTTACTATTGGTTTCGTACATCAGAGCAACATCACCGACGTGAAGGTTCCTAATTGGTTGTAGCCACTTCTGGCAGTGCTGAAGCAGAGGAAGATATTCCTTGATCCATTTTTTCCAGAAGCAATCACCCAGGAATTCCACAGATCGCCACGAACGTCGATAACCATCGGCTTCGGCTTCCAAGAAGATGCCGGCGAGCAGTGAGGAATCATACGTGCCAGTAAGAACTGACTCTGTGTTAACACGGATAAGTCTTGGGGATGGTCGCTAACTGGTGTAAGTAGTCGGTTGTTCATAATATCCTCGACTTCGACCAACAACGAGATGGAGGGCTTCGACATCACGCTCGCCAACAAGAGAGTGCAAGATTTTCATGTCAGTTTTTACCAATATTTTCCATGCTCCGCCACTAGCTGGGGAGAGTGGTGGATGGGAATATCACTTGACGTTCTTTTGATGCAGTGATTCGTGAAGATACAGCTGATTCCAATTGCGAACACCTTCAGCACTCTCGCTCGGCAAGCAGGAAGTTCGTTTCTCGGTCGCTGAACATTTCTCGAACGGTCCCCTCCGATGAATGAATCCAAAGAAAGCTTGTGGAAAAGAACTGGCGTTAAGCGAATAAGCTACCTCAATGTGGACTGCTCGAGACGCCATGCATGTAAACAAAACAGCCGAAAACGCTTGAAACCCAGATGTAATGTGACATAATGCTTTAGCTTTCCACAAACGACAATTTCGACAGTTTGAGGTAATGTCGCGTTGTGGAGTGATTGCACAATCCAAAGTTCTCCTTGGTCAATGTAAGCACATACGGCGTGCCACAATGACCAACTTTTGAATGGTGATGATGAATAATCAGCTCGGTCACGTGGTGTCTGTGTGGAAGTATAAATGCGTGTTTAGTGCCTACACTTAACGGTGAATTCTGCAAAAGTTCATCAACACGAAAAAGACCGGAAACCAACATCAGTCTTAACTTACGACGACCATTCGGAATACTGCCCAATCTTGATCCCTGCCGAGTAGCGTTAAAAAGCCGTCACAGTCGCTGAGCATACCTCTTACGTCAGTGAAAGCTTCTTGTTGAGCAAACTTAACTAGATCCAATGAGGCTGCGTCGATCTCCTCCACAGTAAGGAAACAGGACGCAGAGTACGATCCTTATCCTTGTCGGAAAACTTCCACATGATATGCTGTTTGAAACATGTCGTCCAAGTGTAGTTGCTTTTATAAGTTTTGTCCAGGTAGAATAATGGTGATCAATACAGAAATGCGACGATTTACCTGCGGAGTGATAACATAACGAATTTTACTGGTTTTACCTCAGGATTGACGTTAGAACTGGTGACAGAAGGACAGGTTGTGAAGGCCAGCAATCTTCAGGTTGCCGCAGGAAGTCTGCTCCCATGAGCCAAATGTTGCCGTCATCTGATACTTCTGGCATTGTTCCCCTTGAAGCGAGGTCAGCAGGGTTTTCCCAGACTCAACGTACCGCCATTGAGAAATCTGAGAACTAGCACGGCTAATGAACACATGATTAGCAATAGACATACTGAAACGACGAGGTCTATTCTCAATATAACGTAAAACTGTGGTCAAATCATTTCAGAACACGGTTTGACCAAGATCGTCTTCAAGTTCTTTAGTAATCATTCGAGCTAGTTTAACGGCGAGAGTGGCAGCAGAAAGTTCGGGTTCGGGTATAATGACCATCTTTATCGGACCCACGTGTGACTTTCCCAAGACAAACGCACAGTGGATTGCGGAACCACGCACTACTCGGATGTAACAAACTGCACCATAGCCTACGTCGCTAAAATTGCTGAAGCAATGTAGCTCTAGCTTCGAATCGTCCCGACGAAATCGGAACCATCATGGAATCGAAATTGATTGAAGCTTAGATAGCGCTTGAACCCAGCGCATCCGAATGTCTTGAAGATGAGAAGGAATCGCTTCGTTCCATCCTTTGTTAAGCTGACATAATCTCTGCAGCAAACGTTTGATTGGAAGAATAATAGGTTGAATTATACCAAAAGGATCAAACAGTTGGCTCGCCTGCGACAATACTCCTCTTCGAGTGATAGGTTCCTCGCGCAGGCTGGCGTGAGCGACGGACTGTCTACTGCAGGGGTCTCCAAACGTTTTTGCCAGAGGGCCACATAAGCTACTGTACAGCAGTTCGAGCGCCGGACATCTTACGTAATGTGATTGTTTCAAAATAAAGTTACATTCTACCAAATTATCCAATGTTTCATAAATATATTGTTTTTCCATTATTAATGAAATGTCTGTGCGGCCGGTTGAAAACTTTTACACGTTCATTGGGCACCAAATGGAACATGAAAATCAATGGGCCCTTCAATCTGCGATGATGAGTTTTTCATGTGCACCCTACTGTAGAGACTGTTTCTTCGCTAGCATCGATCGCATCGTCGTCGGCGACTCTCCTTGGCGTAGCTCGTACAAGCCGGTGAAGATTTGGCTCCGAAAAGACGAATTAGCATTTGAAAGTCAACTGGGGATCGTGACGAATTGTTATCCGGCCACCAAAAAAAAAGAGTAAAGAATCCCAATCGCGAGAATGCACTTTTACTTGAGAAAACATGCTTATAATATCGCCCGTGAAAACAACCTTACCCTGGCGATCTCAGCAACACGCCCAAGAGTGTGTTCGTCAGGTCTGTGCCTTGAAGTAAGTTCTCATTAAGTGAAGTTCCACCAAATTTAGCAGCGCAGTCATGCACAACTTGCAATTTACCGGAAGTGATACACGAATGATGTGGTATATACCACAACCTGTTCGATTTGTTGTCTTCCTCAGCAGTTACGCTTCTAGCGTATCCATCGTGGACCAAGCCGTCGATTTTATCTTTTTACAAGGCAAAAATAGAGTAATCACGTTCGAACTTACGTTTCGTCGAGCGATTGAACGGCAGGAAAATGCCGGAGTCCTTTCAAGGCAAGGGCAGTAGATAATGACCGTCAAGCTTCTTGGCTGCCTTGTCCATGAAAGCTAAGAACTCTAAATCTTCAACAGAATATGCTTTATCATCAGCGTTCGACTGGTCTTCACAAAACTTATGGTCGCAGCATTTGTTTATGTAAACTTTGCTCGACACGAGAGAAGTCAACAGAGCAGTCCTTCTCACCTGAAGGTAAACATATCTCAGGACCGATCAGCGTCCATCCAAGACCATGCAGTTCTGACCGCTTTCGGCTGCGAGTCCGTTCCACACGTAGAGTCGATGATTTCATGCGCTTCAAGCGCAGCAGCACCAACGAGAACTTCTACTTCGTTCGAATGCACTTCCGGAAAGTGCAAGCCTCGTAAATGCTTGTAGCGTTTAACATCATTATAACTTAGATTGCTCTCAGTTAATTCCGGAAGTTTGTCAATAGCGAAACTTCTTGAATACAAATGACGTTGGACTCGGCAAAATTCTTTACAAACAAGGTCACCATGCTACCACGGTGTGAACGCGAACCTGACAAACTAACGATGTTCTTTGTGACCTCTTTTCCCTGTAAACGCAGTTTCTGCATTAAACTGGTTGTACAGAATGACATTTCGGAACCAGAGTCGAGAAATGCGTATCTACAAAGTTTGTGACGCTGTCACCGTACACACGAACAGGAAGCACCATCAGACGTACTTTGTAACTTCCGGTATGGACAGAATCCGTGACAGCTGGGTCTGTAGGCGAACCTTTCGAATTTGACGAATCGCATTCGCTACAACTCGATAACTTCGGCGAACGTTGTACAAAATCTTTATGCAAAGTGGTATGGTGAGGGCGAGAGCAAGTTTTACATTTTGACTTGCATCCACAATTGCACGGACATGATCAACACCCAAACAATTGAAACACAAGCAGTTACCTTTTCTGAAGTTCCAGCGCTCTTGAGTAGATCTTCCCAAGAACCTGCGGCATTTCCACAGCACATGGACGCAAGTGAACGTAGGACAAATTCGGCCAAAACTTGGCAAAAAAGTGATTAGCGCGATTTGCAGCTTCTTCAACGAAAGACAGCAACTGAGAAAATATACCTGCTTAACCAACTGAATTAACGTCGGCTCGATCACTGAACTTCCTCTGTAAATGAATAAGCAGTCTTCTAAACACATCCAACAACGTTTGCGAAGAATTTAACTCTGACTCGTATCCCCACTGAACAGTGTAGCGTGACAGTTGAACATGTCCGTAGGTAGATTTTCCAGACTGTTTTTATCGGCCTTGACAGAGGGTCCCTTGTTATAGTCTAAACGAGCTTTTACAACCACGTGTCTTTTTCCAAATTTGTTTGCAAGTTCATCAAGAGCTTGTTTTAAAGCAGCTATGTCCAACCCAAATGGCTTACTGAGCCAAAACGTATGTCACTATTAGGGATGTATATAATAATATATCGAATCCTGTGGATTCGAATCCTTCAGTATTTGAATTCAAAAATAAGAGTTTTTCCGAATATTTAGATTCGAAATAAACATGGATTAAATGAATGTGAAACAATTGCAAAGTCGGCAAAACAGATAATTCCAATAAGTTTTCAGTGGCACTTTGCGCTCCTGTGAAAAAGAAAGGAACACTTAAGCTCACAGCAGTGCATAGTGACGTAACGAGCTAATTAACAGGTCGTGTGTTCGCTGATCGGCTTTCTGAACCTCTGCACGATCAGCTGATTTTGCTCCTAACATGTTATTCCGGAATAGGATTCGAAATAAAGATTCCAGAACCTCTAAACGTTCCACAATGCACATCCCTAGTAACTATCTTAACCAGGGCCGATGAAATTGACAGTTTCCTCCCATCGCTCCTGTTTCTTCTGTTCTATCCGAAAAAGTACGGACGAAGCGGCTTTATGAGTTGCGAGCGTAGAGGTTTGTAGACGTTCATGATCTTTTATCCTGCGACGTCTACGCACAACCACTCAGTCTCTGATTGTTCTGGAGACTGATCGACCAGTGACCATTCCAACCGCTCGTGAACAAACGTGGCAAGGCCGTCCTTCCTGCTCAGGACTGACCCAGATAGTGAGAAGTTATGAATCACTAGCTTGTTTCCAGTTGTGCAGTGGGTCTCCTGTAGGGCGATGATGAATGCCTTGTTCTTATAGGCCAGCTGCTCAATAACGCTGATACTGTTTCCAGTGAACCCTTCGATGTTCAGCTGGAGATTGGCTAGGTCGCTGATCATCTTCGGCAGCATCTCTGCTGCCGCGCCTTGCGCCAGGCGTTTCCCTACCCAGCCCGCGCTGAACACATCCAGCACGAGTAGAGGTGGCTGCTCTCGTAGTGACAGGTATGGTTGACATTTCAAGCAATGTCGTAACACGGAAGGCCACGTGAAGGCACATGTCATCCTTCCCTACTTTTTTTGATATTCAGATAATGAGGTGTACTGCACGATGTTGCAAGCTTAATATGTTGTGTCATTGATAGAATTCTGCTAAAATAAAAAGGTGTTTAATAAAATTCTGACACATACACACATTTGTCTGAAACAATTATGCAAGGCTTTTCTTATCGTGGTAGTGAATCCAGCCGTTTGAATTTACAAAAGTTTTCATATTTTTCTGAAGTACACGCCTTTCAGCACTGTGGCCCAGCTAGAATCAACGAAATATTTCAATAAAATATTTTTGAATCATGAAAATACCAGTCGTCTGCAGGTTTGTTTCTTCTTGGCACTGCACATCCTGAAAATTGAATGCCTGTATTCTGTCATCAGGAAATCTCAACAGAACACTGTACTTGAAAACGTATTTTGTTTTCCAGGTCAGCATGGGGTAGAACTTTGTAAGAGTACTGTCGGTTGAAATGTAGCCAAGTTGCTACATACATGGTGCTTATAGTTTTATTCCTCCGTACAATTACTCTGAAGAAGTAAACAGATCTACTTGCTCTGCCCTGTAGAAAAAAAAAAGAGTCATTAATTTAACGATGCCGAAGTTTGACGGCCATTGATGTAATCGTGGCGTCAAGGTAGATATTCATCCTGAAGACGCTGTTATGATGTGGTGATGCGCAACAGCTATTGCGTTCTACTTTGACGTTTTGTCTTGCTGCTGTATTTTTCTTACCTATTGGGTAGTAAAATACAAGTCCATGTTTGAAATGAACTTGCCATTTAAGTTTGAGTATTAAAGCGTTGCTATGATATTTTGTATATCTCTTCAAGCTACTCATCATCAACATGTTAAAACTTAGCATTGGAAATTGAAAGAAAAATGCAGTGGCCATGGTTTTTCAGTTTCTGTGATCGGTGGCATAAAAAGAACCCAGTGTATCGATACTTGCATGAGTTTCAAGCCACTCTCCATACATTTCTACCATAAGTTGAAGGCAAAACCCTATTAGATACTGCTGCAAGCCTTTTATGTTTCTGGTTAATCTAAAGATAGATATCGTTGCTCCTTGTACCCAACACATGCTTTGTTTTTTATCTCTCGTGTTTCACTCAACTATAGATTACGTATTAAGATTTCAAGTTGATCACGTATCAGATAATGATGACCACGAAGCCATAAAGACCAAATGTTTGGTTTTTTCCACCGAGGCAAAAAAATTCCATGCCTTGTTTTGCAATCAGTGCAATCACGAAGGTTCGGAGCTGTTAACTAAGTTTTAAATACCGTTCCAAAGAAATGCTCCGAAATTACTATTTCTAAATATCCAAGGATAGACTGTCTCTCCCGGGAAGGCATCACAGTGCAATGTTTGAAGAAATAGGTATTACTCTCGCGTGATTAATCAAATTCCTGCTGCATGCTTGTCAGTTGCGTCATTTAATTTAATTTCCTTATCTCTGTTTAGAAGCTTGTGGAAAGTATGGACGAAACGCATTTCTATGTTTTGTACAGCATGGCATGACCCACCGTCGGTTTTATAGTGACAGAAGATGTCCCATATGTTTACTGGATGCAAGATATGCTGCTGAAACGAACTGCGGTCACCTATTTTGCGGTAATTTTTGTGTTGGTGATTGCTGATCGGAAAGCATTTTATGTTCCAAAAATATCTCTGTTCTAGGTCAGTGTATCCTCACATATTGGCGGTATGGCAACTGGCTTGGCGCTGTCCAGTGTCCTGTTTGTCGTCAACTAGTCAGTTTGTTAATGAGAGATTTCCCGCATGACGCTGAAAACAACGATGCATGTGAAGTTGAAAGGGGTGTTAATGATTATAACAGGCGATTTTCTGGACAGCCTCGCCCGGTAAGTTTCAACAAGTATGTTCGTTCCTTTTCTGAATTAGAATTGATGACAGTAACTTTTTAACCTGCTTACGATAGACACGCTGTAAACCCACGAATTGTTCAGTTCCCCATCGTTGCTGCTGCTCGTGCCAAAGGCATTTAATAACTGCCCGTCATACATCCCATAACACTTAATAAAATTAAATCCATATTTTCAATCGGGTACTTGAGCAATCAGACGTGCTCTATGTGAAACTCCCAATACGGCCAATCTACAAACTTTGTAACAAATGTTGCAGTTATTAAAGGGAAAAGCTTACTGAAGACGTGAATCAACTTCATGATTTTGCCCGGTGTTATAATCACGAGCACATCTTATACTACACTTAGTTACGGCATCAGTCATAACACGTAGGAATACAACTGGAGGCCCCATGTTGCGTCCGCTGTGCACCTGGGTAGGCGCGTGGGCATCGCGCAGAGTGTTGCCACACGGGAAATTTTTAAAAGCCATGCGTAAACGGCAATCTTGTCATAAGATGGAAACTGGAACATTACTTCGCTCACAGGGAAAGAGCACGAACTGGTTGAGGAAGCCAAATGATATTACAGCGGTGTTGTGGGCAATTGGCATCTCATCGGCTAAGCGTCGTGCTGGTACCAACACTGCTGAGATGGACGATGGGTGGGAACTTTTTTATTCAGGCGTTGAATTAACACCGTATGCCCAAGCTGGGGTGGGGATACTTACTTGTAAGCCCTCAGATGACAAGTTTTGTTAATGAATGGATCCTGCACTGTAACAAGAATTAGTGCAGGAAACCACGGATGTCTTGACAGAGTTGAAGCTAATGAATCCACAATCCTTTGAGACTTAATACGCATGTTGGAAACGACGCTGGGGTGTGGAAAGGCGTGATTTGTCAGTGTGGTGATGCTAACCTAAATGACAACAATAGACTCCTGCTGCAACTGTGCTGTAGCAACGCACTATCCAACGGTCACTCTTGGTGTTAGACGTTCGTGTCAAAAGGGGTGTAGAACTGTCGACAGATCAACATTCGGTTGCCTGCAAGTTACGTCTGGAAGAAGAAGCAGGGCAGGAAAACTTTTTGCAGTCACACCTGTCACACTTGCAATCCTGTTGATAGGATTCTAGCATTGCCCAAGCATCGACAAGCTGCAAATGTTTGAAATCGCATAAATATGTGTTGCACATTAGGAAGTATGAGCATTTTATCCGTTTATATTTACCACTTGAAAGCACTGCCATCTGCATGTATTATCCTCTCAGCGCAAGCAACACGATCACCAATCGTGTTAATATCGCAAAAAACTGCTACTCCCTTGTGTTTGACCATCTACTCTGGCAACTTAACCATACGTGCCAGGGATCATTAGCAAACCCTTAAGCCAGTTTTCCCAAATTTATTGTGGCTAATTTAATAAAATCCATGAAAGCTAGTTGCGACAAACCTTCTGTCGCAGTTGCCGTGCTGGAAGATATAAGGTTGAGGAACATCATTCATCTGACTGATCGTCGACCGCAAGCCTCTTATTGTGAATGACTTTATTTTATCTTTTCTCCATTCTATTGTGCAGATATTGGATTACATCCGAGACCTTCCAGCCATTTTGCGACATTTGTGGAGGGAACTATTTTCGGTTGGTGGTCTTGTTTTCATGTTCCGTGCCCGAATACTTCTCTGCTTAGCAGCTATCGTCATCTATCTGGTATCGCCGTTGGACGTTCTGCCAGAAGCGGTTTTCGGTCTCATTGGACTATTGGATGATCTGTTTGTTGTGCTCTTGGTGCTTGTTTACATGACTATCATTTACAGACAGATAGTCGCTGACAGAGGTGGTTGACCAGAGCTCCCCGGAATGTTTGAATTTAAGCATCCTGTGCGCAACGTTTCATAGCAACAAAATCTCGGAATGGACCTTGGAGAAGCAGTGTTTCGAAGCTGGGTGCTAACCGGACAAGGAGCGATTGAGCTGAAAAGCGTCAGTGATGACCATGTTAGCAGATATAAGAGGTCTCTTTTCGGTGATATCCTGCAGTTACTTGGGTTTCATGTCATAACTGTTGTCACGGGTTAGTTGCTACGGGCAGGTGCTGAAGGTGAATGCTGTACCAGTGCAATACCTAGAAACATTCGTTTAATTTTTGTCGAACCACTGTTGTTCAACTAAGTTTTATTTGTTTGCGTTGGTTGAGATTCATCGTAGAAGGAGCAAAAGCGATGGTGCTTGAATTGTTTTAGTTGCATACAATCAGGACACTGGAGCAAAGAAGGGTCAGGACATTTGTTGTAATGAACAAAATGTCCCAACTGTGTAGATCGTTTTTAGTTGTAATACGCATTGTTATTTTTATCCACATTATTAAGCTTCGTTGTCAAGACCACAATTCTTACCTACCCAAGTACTAAATGCATACATGCTGCATTGAAGGTGATCATCGCTTTTCCGTGTCTTCGCTAAAATGTTGATTGGAAAAATAACGAATATGAGCAATTCTGAATTTTTGGACGGGCGGAACGTTGCCATGAATTTAATTAAAATCGATAGAGTATGACCTCACGTTGTCCATTGAGAAGATGCGGTCCAATCCCCTGTTGCTTCCCTTGGTAAATTACTGAAAGGGATGCCCGGCGTCCCTTCATGCGACCAAAACAAAGCAATGGAATTGCAATGTGTTCAAATGTGCTTTTGTTTAAGAAGTAACATTCATTGTTGCATTACCCCTGCAAAAAGGTCATGGTAGTTTAATGAGGGCACCAGATGTTATTAGTTTATGAGCTGACATTGATGAGGATTTCATAGCTCAACCTGCTTCAGAGTAAGCAAGGTATTACACTTAACGAAGTCTGCACTAACTCCGTCACCTTAAGCTGTGTTTATTAAAATAACTTCATCGTTTAGCTGGTGTTGTCTTCTTTCAGACTTATAAAAACAAAATGTATGAGAGTTAACCTTCTCATGAAACGAGTCTCATTATGCAAGAAGCAATTTTGTAACAAAAACAATTTTCTGGACAGCGCAACCTGTAGCCCTGTACAAAATACGAAATCTATGACACTTATCTTTTGGTTCACAAGAAATGGTAAGCTTGCAACACGAAACAAGCCACTTCGCTTCCAACCTTGTGGCTTGGTGATAAAGTGCGTAATGCTCTAGAAAATTGCGCAGACATTACGAACGATTGGTCACCCATCGTTCACTGTATCAGGGGCGTAACGGGAGGGCAAAGAGGGCACAATTCCCCGGCCCCGAAAGTCTCAACAATGTCACAAGTACTTTCTTTCAATACAGTACGTGTGCTTCGAAAGACCTCAGGTTCGAACATGGGGCGCCAAACCTGCTTCTTGCCCCTGGCGCTATCTAACCTCGTTACGCCCCTGCAATCTACGCGAGGCCAAGAAAAATCGGAAGTAGTCGAGGAGGGCTGCTATCAGCAGTGTAAAGAAACAGCAGTGGCGTATGGTGGTCACTGTTACTGGGTGTGCGTTGTTTGTGACGTCAAGTTCACGTTTCAGATTCAACGTTTTGGCGAAGGTTTTTGATTTGACACAATGCATATCATTATACACGCACTCTCCCAGGGGCGGATCCAGGAGGGCGAACGACCCCCTAAAATCTACGAAAGTAACTTTATTTACAACGCACACCTTGGTTTGTCAGATAGAAACAACAGGGGAGTAAAATTTACTCAGCACTGGAACAGCGCAGCTCACAACTGCAAAAGCAGTTTGCGCAAATGTATTTTCGAATACGAGAGCAGTCAAGAACATACATATGGCGCAAACGTTCGGGCTAGAAAGTACATGATTATCTTCAGGGACGCCGGAACGGAGGTGCATTACGGGGGCACTGCCCTTTGAAAGGGGGCACAGGTGCCCTTACATACCAGCATCAAGCAATTTCATGATTTATCAAGATCAATTTGAAACAAATTTATTGCAGCTATTCGCGCACACAAAGTTCCGAATGGTTTTCTATAATTTCTGTTATTAGTTTTGAGGTCAGCATTGTTGCTAAACATGTAAATGCGAAAAGAATGACTATTTTTCGCAAGAATGACGTCAGAACAGGGGCGAATCCAGGAGGGCGGTTGAGGCGATCGCTCCACCTAAAACCTACGAATTAACCTTATTTACCATGGTTGTGTAGGCTACAATTCGAAAAACAGCATACGCAATACAAGGCTATTTTTTCATCCATTTTTTGTCACAGAAGTGTTGTGAAGTATACTTCATCTCTCTTAACGTAGTGAACCCGTAATGAGACTTGTCTAACCAATATTACTGAAATCGCCCACCCAACCTTATTAGCTTGATCTGCCCCAGGTTCAAAATGGGCATTTGCCTCTCTGGAAATTGGGACTAAAAACTAAAACTTTGTATAAACTTTGACGTCAGCAGCTCAATTCCGATAAATTGCTTTATTTCTTGCAATAACAGTTTATTTTCAGTGTACGACACTCACACGGCACAAGAGCCAGGTTCACTGTTCTGGTGTCATGGAGTGCTGAGCTTGGAGTTCACTCATGCACGCTGCTTAGCCTGGGGGCTATGTCCCACCAAATTTTTAGAACATATAGTCATTTGTGCTTTGATAAGTGGTATCACAAAAAATAGTGTTATTCGCCTAAAATCAAACGTGTTGTACCCCACGAAATTTTTTGGCTCCCCTAAATGTTTGGGCTGGCTACGCTACTGCCTGCAGGGGCAAGTTGCCAAACTTGCGAGCGGATTGTTTACTGTTGGTCTTTATTGTGCAATAATAACATGGCAACAAATGTTCACTTCACGTTCCGATATTGGGCGTTTTGTCGCACGTGGCTCTTGAGCGCAGACATCTTGGCAGGTAATGTAGCGAGACAGTGACTGCTGATAGCGGTAAGCAGGGACGTCGGAGCAGTGGTGTAGGAGGCGTGGGTGCAAGCGCACCCCCAATAGTTTTGATTTGTTGAAAATTTGGGCAAAATCCCTGAAAATCTGGGCAAAAATGGCGTCCAACGTTGTTTGACTTCAAATATGGCACCCAGCGTTTGCAGAAAAACAAGTAAGGACCATTTTTTGGAGGTCACACCAAAAAACGGTCGGCAAAATTTGCACGACAACATTTTGGGCAAAAATGCTTTGCACCCCCAAAAATTCGCTTGCTCCTACACTTATGCGTCGGAGAGCGGTGAATCCCTGACCTTTCAGACGAGGAACAACGGGGGCAAAGGTATCTTTTCATAGGTAATTTTATGATTTATCAAGATCGAATTGAAACAAGTTGTCTATAGTTTGTTTTATTATTTTTGAAGTCAACATTATTGTTGAACTATAATTGTCAGGCCCTAACCAGATTGGGAGACGAGGCGAAGAATTTACTGCTTGAGGGGCCCAAGTTTTTTAAACTATGTCCAACACATTTTTTCAGGGGAGACTAAGGCCCCTCCTAGTTACGGGCCTGATACTTGGTAACTATTTTTTTGTTTTTCATAAGTTTGCATTGCCCTCAACTTTTTTTCTGCCCCCTCTGCTCTACCGGCGTCCCTGATTATCTTCATAGTTTTTTGTGATTTTACCGCGCACGATCTGGAAAATATCACGTCATGTTCAATTTCACTTCCCCTGGAAAAATTTGCTGGACACCATTTAAAATTACTGGACATACAGTAAACCTCAGTTAAACCGGATTCGATTTGACCGACGTTTTTTTCGGTTTAGGCGAAGATCCGGATAACCGAAGATGTTTGTTCGTAGTCTGACGTCATCTAAGTACTGAGATATCGGTGAAAATAATTCAAATTGAACGCATTTACGACCCAACGGCAGACTTTCGCAGAAGCAAAATTAATTTAGTATGTATTTAACTATTTACAATGGTATAAAAGACTAGTAACCGCCATTTCCAGGTGCTTATGAACAATTTGAAGTTCATAATTTTAGGTTACTTGGCTGCGAGAAATCTGGGATTTTGGACTGACGCCGAGATTTCTGCGACTGGTCTATAAGCAGTCACCAACTCACTAAGACATATTAACGAGTACAATACACTCAGGGATAATACTCTACATACGCACACACAACACTAATCAATAGACTGAAACCTTGGTGCGGCAGCGTGCCTTGAGCGTTATGTTCAACGTGATAAGCTATGCCCGTGTGTGACGTAGGAAACATCTCTACGATTAGTCGCTTTTGCACGCAATTTCGGTCGATTTTATGATAATTCTAAACGTTCGTTGGTGATCGTGAGCACGCTTGCATTGCGCCTCAAAGCTGCCGAATTTTTGCTAGAGACCAGTGAATGCACTTTAAGAACACAACAGCGTGAAAGTGGATAAAAATCCGGATCGCGAGATGTGAAAAGTGCAGATTTTATCCGGTATTGGTGAAGATCCGGGTAAACCGCAGAAGTTTATAAATAAAAACGTTAGAAATCATTCGTACCACCAGTTTTATCCGGTTTTGGCGAAGATCCGGATTAACCGAGGTTTACTGCAGTTCAAAAAATTTGGGCCCCTCAGAAAACTCTACCCCTCCCAGTTACGGGTGTGCTAGGCATACCTAGCACACCCGGAATATATGTGGAGCAGAGTTGAAATTTGTAGGGACTTCAACGTGCGAGCAATGATGACTCGCAACTGTGATCCGTGAGGGTGCTGCAACATCCACCAAAGATTTTGTGAAAATTTAACAGAACCATGTTTTCCTCGGCGGTGTGCACTGCTATGACATCTTTATTTTCTACAAACCATTTGTAAGACTTCTGTATATTGCTATGCTGTAGTGTCAGGCTATGGGGTGAAAGACTGATGAAGCACTGGTATCTTCAAGAGTTAAATGCACTCATTCAGGGCTGGTTGAAGCCTGTTTGACCGATTTCCCCAAATTGGGCCCCGTGACATGGTTACAGTTTGAAACCTTTTCTGTATTCTACAAGAAATTTGCTATAGGCTACAATTTATAACGTGCGTTTTTTTGTTTCTATCTTGTTGGAAGCTAGCTCATTTCAAGCAAAGATGTGCAGTGCCAGCAATAGTATCGGTATAATAGCAAGAAATGACTTCTCTGGCTAACGAATTTATTAACATCATGCTAATCAAGGTGCCAAAAGTGATGTTAATTTATGACAACAGCTAATAACCTTATCAGGCAAGTCGGAAAACTAAACAGTTCGACAAGAAACAGAAAAGTTCCTTAAGGCCAGGGATGCACACCCAGGCCCTCAGAAAAATTTTACCAAACACCGAGCCCTCTTCAAAACTTGTAGAGTGATGTGTGATGGGAATATAGACAAGCGGCTACTATGTCAAGATTTAGAAATATATAACTATTCTACTGGCTTGCAATACGGCCGACGAACTATTCAAAAGGTATTGTGCTTGATTGCAGAATTGCGTACTTTCATCCCAGGTCCTGGTACGCAGTGTTCCCTCTAGGAAAATTTTACACTGAGCAATTGGTTTTAGTGCCTCATGCAGTTGCACAACCTTGTAGACACATTAGTCAAGCGTTTCAAGCATTACTGGGCCTATATGCGATAGGCCTATTTACAGTGGCGTAACTGACAGGGGGGCAATTGGGCGAACCGCCCCCCCTGGAAAGCTAAATGTAAAAACTGAGACCCCCTCTACATTTTGATATTTAATATTCTTTAGGTTGTTGTTGTTTTGCGTTTTTCGGGGTGTTTGCATTATTTTTAGCTAGTATAGACATCCAGAGATTCACTGTCATTTCTGAACTTTTATCTGGATTTTGGCTAGTGGCCCCCTTCAGCTAAGCTTTGCCCCTCCCAGGCCCAAACCTCATGTTACGCCACTGCCTATATATATATACAGTATATAAGATATTAAATTTGCAATGTTGCAAGTGCACGAGAATGAGATTTCACTGCGCAAATAGTCTGGTGGTACTGGGCAGTTGCGCACCTTAGAGGGAACATAGCTAGTACGATGTAGGCCTACTCTTGTACCCCAAAGGTTTCCAGACGTCCTACGCCAAAGACTTCCCTTGAATTTCCTATCAAAACTTGTTATGACCTTGATCCTTGTAAAATATTTTGTTTTCCTTATGTTCCGGCGTCCTTGAAAGTTCTTGATTGTTTATTATTGAACTATTTATTACATTGAACATTCAAGCATCAAGATTAAACAATGTAATTTTGCTACCAGTGAACAACAAAGTCTTTTTGGCACCATATAGGCTGCAATATTTCTGCAGAACATAGCATAACCTGCGCATACTGTATTATAGGGTTGTACAGTATTATTAACCGGATAACAGTTAACCGGAAAACCGAGATTATTTTTGCTATCCGATACCCGGATATGTTCTTCGGTTAACTGGATAAAAAAGTAACGTTGCTAAAATGAGTTTTACACTTTTTAACGCCCTGGAAATCTTCAAACTCACTGTGAAGTTCACTATCCAGTCCACTTCTGTGGAAACAGAAAGGCAATTCAGTACATGTGGACTTTTTGCTACGACTCCACAATCGATGCGTTGTGCTTCACACAAAATGCGTTGCCACAGCAGTGATTGTTAAAATGTATGTTTTCTTCATATATGCAGCGCTGGTTTTAACCCCATTTGATCGGTTGCTTCTAATAGGGTCCAGTATTACCCCTACTAACCATAGGTGGCGGAACCGGGGGGCCGCAGGGACCTACGCCCCCACTTTTATTTCTGGGGGACCTGGCACCCCACTTTTTAATTTATAATTTGGCCGAAATAAGTTGAAGTAACGAAATAAGTAGGCTATTGGGTCCATTGTTATGCAGAGATTTGGCAGTATTTTGTCAATATTCTTTGTATTATACTATTTGCAAATTGGCAAGATTCCGTATTTGTTTGGCAGAATACACCGTGTGCAGTCTGTCAGCCTGGCCTGCTATGGCTTGCTTACCGCATTGGCGTTGTTGAAAAGCGTTGCTAGATGGTGAAATCAACACAATTTTTCCAAAAGCAATTTTGCAATGCATAGACGTCGAATTAATCAAATTGGTTTTTACCACTGGAAACCAAGAAAACAGCCATTTATTCTGATATTTTCGAATTCCTGCCAGCCTTCCGACACCCATCATACTTGTGTGTAGGAAAAAGTTCGTGTCATACCATTAAAATTTGGGGTAATTTCAAGCGTTTTAGCACCATTACAAATAGAGAAATTTTGCTGAATCTCATATGCAAAATGAAATATTTGACAAATTAATTTCAGTTGTGTTTTTATTTTTGCATTGACAACACTAAATAGCTAGATTTTACAGTATTTCTGCATTGTCAACACAAATGGCATCCTTGCGGACAACTTGCTAGTTGCTACATATGCTTTATCTTGTCTTTGCATTCCAGTATCTAATGCAGTTGTAGAATGAGTACTATTCAACAGTGATAGCGTGACTCGAGTCACGATTTTTGGTGACTCTAACTTGACTCGAGTCACGTTGAGAAAAATGGTGACTCGACTCGAGTCACGTTTTTCACAGAATGACTCGACTCGAGTCACAATCAAAATTGGTGCAAATTTTCTGTTTTGACTTTCAAGTCGTGTTATACTATATCCTATTAAAGGTCAAGTGTTCATAACTTGCACAGAGGTAGACCTGAAATTTGCTTTTCACTGAGGGGCCAGAAGGGCGCAATATAGACCTATTGACACATCATCATGATCAAATCAGGTATTTGCATATCGTGATAATGGCAGTCGGCCACATACTGTTACTTTGATTCTTTTCCAGATAAAGTGATTTAAGCTATTTAAATACAAATCCAATGCAAAAATATACAGCTCAATATAATGCATATCCAAATTCCTGTCACTGTTATTAGCCTAAGCCCATGTTGCGACGTGATAACCGTGG
>JGI24159J19872_10001692_pt1 | contig 24914 bp, 11 predicted proteins | sample Ectturendosymbi4_FD_19872 | JGI IMG/M metagenome (IMG submission 19872)
CCATTTTACAATTTTTTGATATGCCGAATCAAGACTTTTTCTGATTTTCTTTAAGTCTTTCATCTTGCCCCATGTGATAGGCATTTCACTTTGGGTGGTTTTCTTATTTTGCTCCTTACAGCTATCGCATAGCCATTGCAATACGATATGTCTGTCGTCACGAAGTATCTCATATTGTGCACTAAATATCTCATATTGTTTCCTTACTTCTTGTTTAACTTGAAACTAAGATATACTCAACCTACTTTCAGATTCCTAAACACTTGCTGCTAAGATATTTTTTCAATGACTACGTGAAACTTCTTGCAGTCTTTTCAAACAAAACGGCTGTTTGATATTTTGGCTCTGATTGCTGACAAAATTTGTATCTTTTGCACCTCAGCTCCAATTTGATTGTGTTTCAAAAACTGCTGCGAGGTTTTCCCACAAATTGTTATATAAAGAAGTGAAACCTCTTAACAAAATAATTGGTTTTCATGAGACATTGTTCAAGATATCTAGCCAAGAATTTGCTCTGCTGGAAGCCAACCACAGTCTATTTATTCTACCTTGATCCTATATGTTTAGATTTCAAAGCGCACCTTTAAACCCGAACGAGTAAACAAAAGTGCACAAGCAGTCCCATAGAGGAAGTGACAGCAGAAATATCAGCATAAACTGGATCGATTGTGCAAAGTCTTTTGCCGAGATTGTGCACAGTCCTTTGCCGAGCTTAACCTTATCCTTTGCTTGAGATTGTGCACAGTCCTTTGCCGAGCTTAACCTTATCCTTTGCTTTCGATTTGTTTGGAAGTCCTTGTTGGCGATGCGATCATTTGCTGTGCACAAAGGGTTTGTTGTATCTTTTNAATTTTGACCTTGCAAATCTGTTCGTTGCTATAAGTCGGTGATGGGCTGATTGGATCATTGGTCCGTCTTTGCCTATCTCCTTTCTTGTGTGGGCTTTTGCGAGTAAGCCAAACTTATAATTTGGTATTGGCCCGTGCCCTGGTGGTAAGTGCGCCCGCTTCGGTGCTAGAGGTCTGGAGATCGACTCCCTGCCCGGTTTTACTATAAGAACTCGTAAATTGGGACTGCAGCCTTCTTACCAGGCGCACGGTGTGCAGAAGAGCTGCAGGGACTATCCAGAACGCAGAGCAAACCGAGTCAAATAATACCAGACCTTGTACAAACTCAGCCCTGGTACTACAAGACCATTGTAGTTATAAAGCGCCAGCAAAACACCATATCAAATCAAAATTATAATTTGATCAGTCAGAGAACGAAAGAACTAGTCGTGTCAATTTTCAAACTATGCGTGTTGCTGTTATGTGGAACATCTGATACGGATATTAATCCTCTTGAAAGTTCGCAAGTCTAGTAAGAAATCAGTTTATTTATAAATCCATTTTCGTTTATTTTTTTTCTTGTGCTGCGTATTTTATTCAACAGAAACATTGCTCCCGCTATTGAATGTGCGGAGAAAGTATCAAACAAAAAGTGAAAATTTGCGCAATGAACGCAGGATTTTGCACAGAGTAAAAACGAAAAATTGCAAAGAACAAGGCATTCTGTAAAATTACCTTTTTCTCCAGAGTTTTCACAACATTGCGTGATTGACACAATGGCGAAGGTTTGAACCTGTCCTGAACCTGTCTATAGAGGAAAGCTGAAGACAAATTGTCGTAATGAAAGCAACCATAACCGATATACAGGCATGCAGCTCCACACGCTTTGGTTTTAAGTGTTATACAGAACTTATTTAAAACTAACGTGGTTGTGAAACACATGTATACTTTAGCACGCTATGCGTTTCAAATATTCTTTTATTAAACCGCACAGTGGCGCCCTGCTTCCGAGTACTATAGGGTTGTATTATCCGGATAACGGTAAACCTGCTAACCGAGAGTATTTTTGCTAGCCGATATCCGGATATTTTTCTGTCGGTTATCCGGATAAAGAAAACTACCACTACTACTGCGTTTTACGCTTTTTTCAACGGTTTGCCAACCTTCAAATTCTCTAGGAAGCTCTGCTTACTATCCAACCCACTCCTGTGGAAGCAGAAAGGGCATTCAATACGTATGGAACAACTCTGGTCTCGTTCACACAACAATCCGTACATTGTTCTCAGTGATGTAGCGACGCTAAGTGTCGCCTGAAGCCGACTGTGAAATTGCCTCCCTTTCCATCTCTCTAATTTGTTCACAATACTTTAAAATGAAAGAAGTTCGCGTTTTGTGCTTAGTAACGATGTAAGGATTATTAAAATATCGTGAACATCAGAATCAAGCATTCAGAAACTGGAGGGATCTTGTTTCTGATTCCCAGTTATGGGTTTTGCCTTTTCTGCCTGTTCATCAGCTTTCACATCATTTGTTCTTCCTATTTTTTCTGTTTTCTTTCATATGCATTTATGGATCCGGCATATTTCGCTAAAAGTTACTTCCCTGCTGGTTTCCAGTCTGCGGTATGCCGCACCGCTTAGCTTCAATTGTTTACTCATTTTAGGCTAGGGAATAAAAAAACAACACAGAAACTGTGTTATTGCGGGGCCCAATGAGAGTGATGGTGGGATACCTACTCTTCAGATGAATATTTATGCATGTTTGCATTCCGCGTATTATTCCATCTCAAACGAAAACAAAGTATATATACTCCATAGGAAACTAAAATAATAAATTAAATATTACATTCTCAGTAACGTAAAAAAAATTTCTTTGATCACCCAACGTTTCAATAGTGGTTTATTTCTGTTAGAAGATATGTAAGGCTTCAAACGTTACTTCTGTAGCGGTGCGGATCCATTTAGATAAATTATCAAAATAAGCACTGGTTGTCAGTATGTAGGAAACGTTTACTACAGCGAAAACCTGAACTGGGCCGCATGCGGCCCGCGGGCCGTGGGTTGGACATAGCTGGCTTAATGCTTAAAACACAATACATAGTGCAGTGAGTACGCACACATTTCCAGAGATTACGCAAAAACTTAATTTCGAATCTATCATCGCTCAAATATTACTAATATCAGAATGCGGGCGTATAGCATCTATTACAAAAATTTTGCAAATGTGTTTCCGAAAAAAATGGAATAGCAGCATTTTCCTTCATAAGAACCTATTTCCACGTAAAAAAGGCCAGAAAGGAGCCAAAAGGCCAAACAGATTTTTTGAGGCCAGCCAACTTGAGATGAGGCCAAAAAAGGTCAAAAGGCCAACTTAAATTTTTTAGGCCAACCAACTTGAAACGAGGCAAATCTGGCTAAAAAAAGCCATCTGGCAACCCAGGCCTAAAAACAAACTCTAAATTACCCACGCAAACACACCAACTGCACTATCTCTCTTTAAGAACGTGTTTTTCCGACAGCGTGACGTACAGGAAACATACAGAAAAACATCAGTTTTATTGAAACTGGATTAAACTTTGCGAAGATCTTCATTCCACCCGCTAAAATTTAATGTTGACAAACCCACCTATTGACTGGGCTTGCGGTACTTGTTTATTGAAGATCTTAAACTAAATAAACAACAATAGCGACTTGCCAAAAAATGTTTGCGACTTGCCAAAAAATGTTTGTCGCCAATGCCGATGGGTGTCTAGTTATGTGCCGTCGGGATGTTGCTGAAGATCGAACGATTTGAGAAAAAGGATTAAAAAATTTGACTAGCATAGTGATTTCAAGCAGGACTTGCTTATCAGATTTTCACTGGAGAGGGGTGATTTTAACCTTGAACTGCCCGACCATTGATATTTGCTAGCCTGCTGTCGAATGTCATCTCTATCCTTTGTTCAAANTAGGTTTGACTGAGGTGGGGGGAAATGGCTTTGGCTGGTGACGGGGAAAAAAGTGCAGGGACTGGAGGGCAATTGCCATCCAAGTAAGTTGGAAGAAACCCTGATTTCAATACAAGCACAGGGGCAGTTTAGAACCCTGGATTCTACTCAGGTTTTTAATGAAATATTTTATTATTATGTTCTCAACACAACCATACTTTCAAGTGTTTCAGGGCTAAGCAAAAAAACTGGAAGAGTTTAAACTATTTTCAAGAACTATCTTTTAATCAACAATTTGCCGTCCCCGAGAAGGTGCCGCCCGGAGCCCCAGCTCCTTTCTTGCCGCACCAGTGGTTGAGCTTCATAAGAAATGCGTTGCAGAGTCGGTAGAGGTCAACAATGCATGATTTTCTTCATGTGTGCTCGCGCACTGCATATTTGTATATTTACAATAAAACTGTATTATGATTTTGCAATCAATTTATCACGCAAATCTCGTGAAATCAATTGTCCGACTATTAGCGGGCATTATCCGGTTAACCGTTTAGTTAAAATGAAAATATCCGGACATAACCGGTATCCGGATAGTAAAAATTATTGACATCCGAACCAACCCTACTTCCGAGTGTAACCGAAATATTGCGGTGAATGGGACTGATGCGATACTTAATACTTTTGGTACTGCCAGTAGAAACATTTGGAAAAACGTCAATAGACAATACTTTACTTGGTCTTGATAAGTGGGACTACCCACCTACTTGGTCTCCTCAGTTTTAACGATAATATTCAGCCGAACTTGGGTTACATGTTTATCCCAATTTAGTCAACATTGCAATCCATTTAATCCCACCACAACTAAATGGGCCAAGGATTTTATATGGCGTTGTATAGTTGTCTGCTTGCCTCAGATGCAAATATTGATACGTAGGCGATACCGCAGTTGCTAGGTTAAAATTATCAAGCCCTTGTTCTTTTGCATAATCTTAGTGCATGCCGCCTTTGCCTGTATGGTCGCACATTCCAATCAACCATGCCGTTTGGCTTTTATTTGCTCAGGCTGCGGTTTTGCAAGAAAAACAATTAGGAATATAAATTAATGGTGGCAATCGGATGCTACAAGTGCAAAACAGAATCGTTAACTTGAATTTAATGATGTGAAATACTCAAAACTTAATAAACAAAACTGTTTTTGTTTGAAGTGATGTATATTTCGAAACAAACATTGGTAATAAACTTGTTGCTTAATTTTGATTTTGTTTAAACAAAGGTTCCCGAAGATTTGTAACTTTTAATTTTTAATGTTTTTTAATACAGCATTTGTTCTTTTTCTAAAACCTCATGTTTGAGAGAAACTTTTAAACTTTCATTCATGCAAAACAGCTTACAGGAAACCACTGAATTTTGCTGCAGTATGAAGTTGAAATTGAAGGAAGGCGGCTTGCACTATGAAGTGCTTTGTTCTTACATCTACTGATAGATGTGCGCTTGACGCATTCTTTTTGTCACATTGTTGTAATGTTCTGTGAGTCTCGACCAAGCATAGCAATCAGCGAACCATGAACCACCGCTTTTAGGGTGCTGTTGCGAAGTAATACCCGCATTAGTTCAGAGAAATTCCCGTCACTCGAGGAAAAACAACTGCCATTTTATTCGTCAGTACGTATTGCGTAGCTAAGCGTTGAAAGATTCAGTAACCTGATGCATTCTTTCTGCAATTAAAAACAAGCCCAAAGCATTTGTCGAAAAAACGCAGTTGAACTATGATCCGGTACTGTTCAGTTTTATTCAGGACTGAGGCTGAGGATTTCATTGGCACACATTGAAAGGATTGATTTTAAACTTGTGCTTCTGAAAATTGATTAGTAAGCCTAGACAGTTGGATATGACCAGTATGATTGCGTGCCACTCCTCACTGTGCAACCAGTGCTGGCCTTGTTGCTTTTTGTGCGATTGCCACATAACACACTTTGCTTTTACAGATAGGTTGTGGGTATGCTGTCTTGTCAAGGCAGTACAATATGAGTGCCCCTTGTGATACGCACAGTGACCAGCTACAACTTTCAGCAAGCGATACTGAAGTTGAACCGTCAAGTTTTCCAGATGCCCTTCGTCAGTATGATGAGCCACGTGATACAGATGATGGTTATGATTTCTACAGCGATACTTCTTTTGATTCGATGTCAATTTTAAGTGACAGCACTTACGCTAGCATTGGCGATTTTGCTTCACCAATTCAAGATGTTGATGCAGGTAAAGTTTTCTTGCAATTAATCAGCGAATAAAAAAGACGCGAAATTGGGGTCAAAACACAGCGCCACTCGCCAAAGTTTTTGAGAGCAGAGCTAGCACGCTTTAAAAAAAGAAGTTACTCCAGAAAGAATGAAGAGTGCGCAGCATTACAGTGCATTGTGATGACATATTTAAACCGCTGAAAACAACTTTGAAGACATTTGTTTTCTTCTGGATTACCGCACTGCTTCCATGTAAGAGACCCCTTTACGTCTGCACGAATTGTTCGCTTGCCACTTGGTGATAAACTTTTAGATGGATGATAGCTTCGGTTGACTCTGTAACACTCAAATAATTAGATGCTCAGTAGGAAATTTTTATGAAGGAACGTTGTATAAACTACCGGAACTTTGCAAACTTAAGAGCAGTTGGTTTAGATCAGGTTTTTTGCTGTGATTATATTTTGTAAGTCATACGCTATTCAGCTTTATTAAAAGCTGTGGGGTTCAGATAATAGCTCGCATGCTGCGTGGTCCACACCTCTGGTTTGGTACAAACCTATTTTAAAAGGGCCTCTTCGCCAATTTTTTTCTCGGCAGAAGGTGCGAAGTTACAATCAGTATGTGATGAAGGGAAACTCTTAGACTTACCGCTACACACTACCTACACACTGGTGGCGCTCGATATTGCAAACGGTCAGAAATGCAATAGCTGTGGCCCTCGGGACATAAGTGCTGCAGTCTTGTTTCTTGCACGAAATAGAGTAGCTTAACAGCAACCACAGAAGAGATAATTAATAGCAAAGTATCTGATAAGTTTTTCTTGATGTTCGCTGTCGTCCACTGACCATAACAATTTAAAAATTCCGTGTAAAACGCCCACACCTTTTATTGCAGTTTTAATCGTTTCAAAGAAATACAATCTAGCAACTTTTAAAATACAAATTATTTTGAGCAAAACACCACTGGCAAAATTGGAGTTGTTGCTCCAGCACCCCAACCGGAGCCAGCAAGCCGCCTCAAGAGCGCGACGCATGATGTCAGCTTCTTGCGAAGTGACTCAAGGTGTCGGCGATACGTGAGCGACCTGTCCAACGTTACTCCGAGACATTTGGACTCGGAACAGAAGGGTAGGGTTTCGTTGTTGAAGTTGACTTCCATCTCAAGTTTAGCGTCCTTGTTGCTAAGATGGAAGGCTGCCGACACCGTTTTTGTAGTGATGAGCTTTAGCTTTCCGGTCTGGAGGTATTCACCTAGTGTTGCCATGTCCTTGGTCAGCACCAGGGGGGGAGCCAGACATTTTCATTTGGGGGGGCCACTGGAGGGGCCAGTTTTGCAGCAGGGGGCGCTGTCAATGGTCTGTGTAGGACTTTCAGAAAGAGACCTACACCAGTGGCATGACGTCGCGCGGAAAATTTGGGGGAGGCACTAGGGGGGCCAGGCAAAATTTAAGGGGGCAGTGGCCTCCCCTGGCACCTCCTAGCTCCGCCCCTGGTTAGCACCCTTTCCACTGCCTGCCAGTGTTCATCAACATGCGTGATTGCTAGATCGTCAGCATATGCATACTTTCTGGAGACGGTGGTTGTCAAGTCAGAGATGTAGATGTTGAAGAAAAGACGCGCCAGGAGGTATGGCCTCCTCTGCGACCTGTGAGTGTGGCGCAGAAGAACAAACCGTCGACCATGTTGTCCTTCAATGTCCAATCCATCGACCTCCTCATGGACTGCATGGCCTGACGGTTCTGGACAATGAGACAATCGAATGGCTGCTCAACATCTACCCCGAGATCTAGTCCGACCAAGCAGTGGTTAGAACAACTGGTTTAAAAAAAGAAGTGAAGGCAAAATTGGAGTCACGTTCTTCCCTGTTCACTCATTTTAATGCAGTCTCTGTGTGCGTTGCTTGAGACTGGGTCACATATAAAGATCATCACTTTGGGATATCCTGCAAAATCACCCTCTATCTGAATCCGATGTGGTACTAACGTAGCTTAAACAATCATTAACACAAAGGTGATCCCGAAAATACTTCAGCCTAGCAGGATAAATTCGTTCTACCATTACTAACTATTTGATTCCGTTAGGGTAAGATCACCCTGTCGCAAGTCAAAACACAGATTTCGAAGATTCCAACGCCAAAGAGTCGGCAAATTCACACGAGAATAACTTCTATTAGCAATAAAGGTATTTTGAATTGTTTGCTAAAATCTTGGTAACACTGCTAAAATATCATCTGGCATAGCGATTTTTTGCTAAAACTGATCTTTTCATACAGATTCTTTGTTTAGAGTTTAACAGGATCATCAAATATGACCTCAGAAGAAGAATTTGCCCTCAAAAAATCGAAAGGGCTATGAGCAATCCCAGTTTTTCTCGAAATTGAATTACATTCTGATCAAAGAAAGTATTTCTGGCTGGTGGTTACTTCAGCAGACCACAGACTTTCCTTTGAATTGTTCAAAATATTTAGCATAATTACAGTACTCTAGTTTGCGTTTTACTTACAAGCAATGTCTTAAGTCTACGATAGGGTTTTGCCACTGTGCAAATATCTTCACCACGCATTGGTAAAGATCTTGTCAATATTTGCCGAGTCTTGCTTTGGCGGGTTAACCTCATTCAAGAAGTATCTATTTTCAGCAGACAGAGCGAATTTAATGGTTGGGCTCACCCAAAATTTCATGCTTGAGTTCACCCAAAAGTTCTCATCAGAGCTAAGAAATCAATGTCGCTCAACATAACCTTTGTACGGATTCACTAAATTCTCGCCAAGACCTGCTGAAAAACATCGGCTGTCACGGTAATGGTTTGTACTAATATTTCCGCAACAACCAACAACAGCAGAATTAGCATCTACAGCGCATTTTCCAGTTAAGAAACCGACATGAGAAGTGATTGAACATTGGTGAAAATTAAAATGAAAATAAACGCTAATATTCAAGAAAGTATGAGTGTTTAGCATAGAACCTAAAGAGAGGGGAATATTTCTTTAACAATGCTAACAAAGAAACGAATGATTGATTCTTTTTACAAAAAACAGGTGCAATAATTCTCATTTTTTAAGCTGCGGCAGTGCTATCAATTACCTTTCTGCTTTTCTACACATTTGTATTCACTTGCTGTCAGTTTTGACTGATCGTTATTTCCTACCAAAAAGGCAGAAAACGTCGCGACACGCTGAAAACACAAATTTAAGCTAGTCTTGTTAACACCCAACCTGATTAAAAATTTACAGAAAGGGATGAATGCAAAAAACTACTGTTTACAACTTAATCTTCGTCGATCCGGAAGTTCGTTCTGGTCTGCAACAAAATGCTCTGCAGCACTGCGCAGCAAAACATAAGGCAAAAATCAGTTCTCAAATTCCTCCGCCCACAGTTGCGACTTGTAACCTCAAATCTTGAACAGTTAGAGCAGATTTTGTATCACACAACAAAATGGCTACATTATCAAGCAGATTCTTAGTGAAATACAGTGGGGAAGGTTAATAAGTAATTATTGATTCGATAGGTTGTGGGAAAAAGTGTCTTCATGTTGGTTCTTTTAAAGTTTTATGTGCAGTGAGAAAAAAGATGCCGCGAAATAATTGAACCAAAGTGTAGGTGTAGGATACCCAGTGTGGTTTTCGTCCTGGTCTTAGCACCACAGACTAAATGTTCACTTCCAGAAAATTTTTGAGAAACTTTGAGAATATGCCGAGGATGGCTATGTTTGTTTTGCCTATCTCAAGAAAGCTTATGGTCGAGTCACTCGAGAGAAATTTTGGCGAGTTCTGCATGAGTACGGTGCTGACGGCCGCCTGTTACTGGCTGTCAAGTCATATATTCCTGCTCAGAAGCTTGTGTCCGGGTCCGAGGGTTAAATAGGGGTCGTTCGCAGTCAGGTGAATGGTCATGGGGGCGAAAGGCGCGGTCGCTCCTTCCAAATTTTTGACGACAATTATTTAACGTTAAGCTGATATTGTCATGAACGCGTAAAGACGATGAGTCAATCAAGGAGACAATTCTCGACCCTCTCCTATTTTTTCGGCTTACACTACTGTTCACCGTAGATGTTGGACTCCGACAAGGGTGCGTACTGTCAACACTCCCCTACACAGTCTATATGAATGGGATACACAGTTACAACCGGGTTGACGAAGGTGTCGTTTCGACGAGGTGTCGCTGATGGAAGCTGCACGATCAATCGTTTGATTTTTACGGACGATTTTGGTGCTGCTTGAATTCTCGAAATGGGGTCTTCAGCTCAAGTATGCATTTCTTCGGTTTACAGCTGCGTGGGATCAAGCTGGAATGAAAATTAGCACTGAGAGTTGTTACTGTATTTGTCTCAAGAAATCGAAGTCAGTGCGCGCTGAAAGTAAGTGGCAGTTCACTGCAATAGGTCGAGCAGTTCAAGTACGTTTGGATTTTGTATTCACTTGCGACGACAGCCAGTCCAAGAAGACGGGTTGGTAAAGCAAGTGCAACATTGCGATAGCTTTGCCGTTCCGTGGTTCTAAAACGGGAACTTTAAACGCAGCAAAGCTGTCAGTTGTTAAATCGATCTTTGGTTCGATCCTCAGCTATATGGTCATGAATCTTGGATAATGACCGAAAGCGTGCTATTTTCAGTGGAAGTGTCAGTGAGGGGGCTTTTGCGAAGAATCTTCAGCGTGTCGCTTCGCGACAAAATGCGCAGCTGTGAAATTTGTAAAATCTTTAAAGTCGAGTCTCTTCCCCAAATAGTACGTTTCAGTTAAGATTGTTTTGCCACGTAACCAGAATACCGCAAGAAACGTTGGCGAAGCGAGTCCTGCTGGCCACACCAACGGAAAAGCGGCCCAGAGGTCGACCGAGCACCAGACTGCGTGATTACATCTCCAACTTGGCTTGCTCCCGTCTTTGTGTGGAGTCAGAAGAGCTATCTGAGGTTGCTGAAAATCGCGAGGTATTTCGAAACCTCTCAGGGCTGCTGCCCCCGCAAGCTTACCAAAAGAAAAAGTAGACTTTTTCCTCATTGAATGTAACTAAGTTGCACTTACAAACTCTAAAGTTCCTGGAGTGACATTTCTGTATTAAAATATTATTAGAATCTTTCGTAGCAAGGGTTTTGTAAAGAATGGTAAATCCTAAACTTTCAAAGTATTTATAAAAGCCATTCCAGACCCTTGTACTTCACAAAGTGTTCCTCAATGCATGCCCTTAGAAAGCAGGAGGAGGGTAATCGCTCCATCGCAACCAAACGCTTGCAAACAATCGTACATTTTTTCGATTTCAGAAATTATTAAAACATATTTTTTATTTTTCTGAACAAAGAGCAGAAAAATATACAATTGCTTTCAGCTGTCGACAAGTTCGTGGGACAACAATTCACCAACTCTCTGCTATGTTTAAAATAGGTCAAGCAAAAATGGCAAGTTTTTCGGCGAACTTTTTGTCGATTCAGACAAAGTTACTCCTCTGCTGTGCCTCAATGCCCTAGGTTACAAGTTTAAATCGATAATCGTTCAGAAAAACACCACAGTTCGCAGATATTGATTTTCGATGACAACGGTAAGTAGCCAGTGAGTTCCTGCCTGGTACTTCTCAATTCATCTCGTATAGGATGGCATCGAGAAAACAGTATCTGGTTTCAATTTTGTTGCAGTTCCAGAATTCTTTTCCAACCAGTGACGTACTGCTACGTCACTATGTCAGTGCCGAGATCAGTGATCTGTGAACACTTTGCAGTGAGAACAGCCCTGAGTGCAGCTAACACTGCACTTTCCAGTTTACAACCGGCTTGAGGCCGCAAAAACGACTGCTTTTTTTGGTTCGGAAATTACCAAGGACTGGAAATGCGTCACCGCCACTGACACGCTTAGATTTCAAATCCTCTCATCCGAGGAAACTATGCCACCAGTGTTCCCTCTATGGTGCGCAACAGCGCAAGTGCGCAATACCACCAGACAATTTGCGAAGTGCTTTCTCATTCTCGCGCACTTCCAGCATTCTGAATTTAATGCGGTATGTATATATCGCATATCCCTTTTAACGTTGCGAACGCTTCATTGCTGTGTGTCTGCATGGTTGCACAGTCGCATTTGCCTCGTGCGCAACAAAACAAACATTTGCTCAGCGTAGAATTTTTTTAGAGGGAACACTCTATGGCACATAAAATTTCCTTCTCAGCGAAAAGCGAGAAATGAAGGGTTGCGCGAACAAGGTCGTACCCAGCGAAGTGTGACTGAGAAGGGCAAGAAGATATGTTCGACAAATCGTTGGTCACGTGCAGTATGTTGCTGTCATTCCATGCAGAACCCCAACAGTTTGACGCCAACAAGCCATCCGTAAATGTTGCTTAGATGTCTGAAAGTCATTGTGCAGTGCAGGGACGGTACCAGCATGTGTACGAAAGACATTATTTTCGTTTAACCTTGACGGTGGCGTTGAATCTTTGCGGTGAGAGCGTCACTTGCGCTGAACATGAGAACGAACCAATAATTATAATTAATTCGTGGATTATCCTTGGGGGGTGATGCCTAAAAATTCCACAAACATTTGCGTGTTCGCCTGACAATCAGGTTTTTCGCCATGGTTTATGGCAAATAACAATTTTTCAAACTATTATGATGTAGCATAGTCTAACACCCACTTTCGTTCTCAGCGTAGAAAGTAAACGACTTGGCCACTGCGTTCAAGTTTGACAAATTGTCTAATGCATTCCTTGAGCATTTTAGCAAAAAACTGTCTTCGTCAAAATAAAGTTGTCATGGCTACGAAATCCTCTGCTATAGTGCATTATAGAACTTGTGATAAAGGCTTTGCACGTTTCACGTTTCAAACCAAAACGATGTTGCATACATTGCATGAAAAAGTAATTTTAATCAATGAAAGTTGCGACTGTTGACATAAAAAATTTCATGAAGTTCCACTAACCTCTTCCAACAAAATTTTCGCCGCAATTTTATAAAACTTGTAGTTAGCTACTAAACGCTCATCCGCTCTGTTGCTGAATTGCGTCGTTCGCACTCGTTGAATTTCTTGCTTGTGTATTTCTGCAGATAATGCAACCAATGTATTCGACAGAGCGAAGAAAGTTTGGAAGGAGAAAACACCTTTTCACTTTGGGTACGGGAGTTTCACATCCGTGTTACTTATAACGTTAGGCTTGATAAACAAGGTCATATGGCGTTACTGCAACGGATATGGTGACGTGTACAAATGCTTCGGTCGGACTGTGGAAACCGTCCTTTTCGGTTTCTATCCCCACAACAGTGCAGAAGCCTGTTGCGGTGTGATAAAGTCTGAATACATTATTACTGTAGACCAGGGGTGAGGAACCTGCGGCCCACGTGAAATGTTTAAATGCATCAGCCCGCATCAGATTTTCATTACCCATGTTAGAACACAAAATCACGTCAAAACGAAACTCCAAGACAAGCAGACACGTAGACAGTCAATCAAGAGAAGTCTCTCGCTCCTTGACATAGTTTTCTCTCCTTGTTTTCCTTTGGAAGATGAAGGTAGAGTTTTAAGACGAAAATAATTATTTTTTGCATCGTCACGCCGTCGATATTCCACAATTCATACGGCCCGCTATTGTATAATAGGTTCCCCATGCCTGCTGTTGCCTGTAAACGTGTACAAATGGTCCGGTTGGGCCATTCTGAATTGTCACCAAGGTGACACTCTTAAAAAATGTCTATCCCTTGTGTTCATCAGTGATCAATTATTTTACAGGTTTCAAGTTAAAAAAAAACAATCGATACTGGTGTTGCCTCGCAACGTGCTTCCAATCTATTACACGTAAGGTTAAAATCTTGATAAACATCACAAAAAAACAATCCTTTTTGCATTTCAAGCAATGGCATCCACAGGCGTTAAGGGATGAGACACGACAGAAGGGACAGGAATCTTTTCCCCCGAAAAACTTCCGAAGTCTTGGTTCGTGGCACCAACCGTTGGTTGTTTTTCTTTGTTTGAAAAAAGTGCGTTTAAAGTCTTAAATTGCAAAGTTTCCGTAATTTTCACCAAAATGTTTAACAAGCAAACAAACGTCACTGAAACTAATCTTTACATTTCTTCTGGGTTGTGCCAGGACTCGATTTCATTTATTCCATGTTTATTCGCTCCTGAATGTGCCGTAAGTGATGTCCTGAGTTCTTCACATTTTTTTCTGAAAACACCTTTTTGCGAATACCTTGGAATCGTTTTTATACACTGGAACTTCCACGAACCTAAACTGATTGAACTGGCCCGTTGCAAACGGCAGATGCTCTCTTATAATATATCAGGCTTTAATTGACTGTAACTTCAAGCGAGCATAATTACGAAACAATTAAAAAAAAGTAAAACGATTTAAACTACACACTACTCGACTGATAGATGAGCAGCAGACTCTAGACCGACAAAACACGTTCTGTTGCAGACAGGTAGAGAAGCTGACAGGGAAACAATGGACGTTAACATTCCAGCAGGCCACGCTAAAAANACGACTACCAGTTAATACACGATCACTACAGAAAATTTCACCACACTGTTTGTACCAATTATTTTATTTTTTGCATTTCTACATCACTAAGCGGTCCTNCCCTGCCCTTTCCTCCTTNCATCTGAGATGGCATGTACTTGGCTTTAAAAGTAAACTTGGCTGTTTCATTTTATTTGCTACGAATCTCGCCCGATTTTTTCGAGCTTTTATATATTTTTCTTTGTCGGGTTTTTATCATATTTGAAAAGCAAATTAGTTTCGATATACAAGGTTGTTTTATTATGTTTCGTGAAGAGCAGTAATCCAGTATCGCGACCAAGCCAAACTACAGTTTATAGAGTTCATAAAGCCGCCTCAGTTTCTTCCTCTAGATCAGCAGACTGGTAAACAAGGTTTGCGAAACAACAAACTATGGTTCTTGAAGGATTCCTGAAAACCCTCATAGGCGAAACAACATAATCTGGTGAACAGCAAGGACGATGGCCCCACAAATTCTGCAGCAGATTGTTTAAAAATCGAACAAAAGCTTCCTGAAATGTGTGAAAAAACTGTAAAATTAGCTTGAAACTTATTTGTATTAAATGGTTCCTTCAAAGTAGTCGAGGTCCCGCTAAAAGAACGCTAAAAGCACATGCGGCAGTGAGCCATAAACGCGGCTGTCAAATTAAGTAACGATGCTCATCACCGTGTATAGTTATGGCATGCCCGTGTATAGTTTATGGCAACCAGGGCAAAAAACCCTGGTTCAACGAATTGCTACGATAGGAGCAGCGACTGAGAAAGTCGTTTGATAGACTTATGTTAACCGAAATCAACATTTTGGATCAGTGTAAAAAGAAACTTACAGTTCAGAATCTTATGCATATGTTATACTTTCTTGAATATGCATTGAGCTTGCGTTCACTCTCAATCAACGTGTGCATCGACTCATCGCAATAACATGACGGGATGATCCACGTTCAGCCTAGCTAGAATCTTGACATCTTATCAAGAAGTCATTTCCAACTGACCACAACTGGCAATTGGTCTGCATCGTGAATTTCATCGAATGCATGTTCTGCAAACTTGTGGTAATTCAATTAAGTTGATTGTCTTGTGTCTGCAGACGCGATATTTCCCAAATGTTTTGATCAGGCTGGGAGATAGACACAAGCATGATCCCCTGACCAGAGTCAAGGTTTTCTCCAAGCTCCACCCGTATATAGAATGACCACAGGATCCTTAGGATTGTGAATTGGTCCCTTTTGTCGATGGTAGAACTTACCCAGGGGTCTTCACTCACCCATGGCGGCATGTATCGCAGAAAACCAGCACAGACTGTTGAAATGCCTGAAGAAAATGAGCAGAAGCGATCGATCAAACGCTTGCAAGTTTTGGAGGAACTGACGAAAACCGAAAAAGATTTTTTGAAAGATGTCAACATCACCATTGACGACATCATGAAACCTCTACTGGAACACGAGGTATATAAAATGACGAAATTGGATCATGAAGGCCAATTAGCAGCCGGATCCTCTTAAAAATTGCAAAATTTCTGAATTTAGCCAAAGTGCTGCTACATTTACAAGGCTTTTGGTAGATTTTAAAAATTCTGTGTTCCAACTCTCGCAATTTTGCCAACCTTCAGTGCTTGATTCATTTTGATATTATCTGAAACCGTTTCTAAGTTGTTTTTCAGTGTTGTACTTACGATGTCACCGACAGGTTGTTCTTGAACGAACCACTGGAGTACGCGGGTTCTGGTTCTGTGCAGTAGTGTCACACTACTGGACAGCCTTGAATAGAAGTGGTGTTGTTGCAATTAAGTTTGGGTTTATTGAGCACAGTGCCAGAAAATCATAAAATCCTTCCTGAAATAAAAAACACAATATTGTTTGGATTTCATGCAAACGTAAGAAATGCGTTGCCAAGAACTAAGTTACACCGCCGGCCGCTACGTAAACTGGAAAATTATATACACTTAACAGCGTTCAACTTTATTGCGACCTTCGTGAAATTTGTATTTGCAGCAATCATGTCAAAGGCTTGGCATTAGTTAAATGATTCCTGCAGAACACGTAAATCAAAGACAGGCCTAAACCAGCCGCGAATTGCAGGGGCAACAGCGTCACATGGAGGCAGGCCCGCAACCAGCTTGGGACACCAGGAGGGACGAATAGTTTTCTAAGAGGGGCCCAAATATTTTGAACTATGTCCTATAGATTTAAACTATGTTCAACACTTTTTTCCAGGGGGGACGAAAAATTATCTAGGGCGGCTTCTCCCCCACTGCTCCCCCCTAGTTACGGGCCTGCATGGAGGCAAAACCTATAAACATTTCCAATATTTGTAACCCGACTGACTGCATCTCGGATCAAAAGTATCTGCAAGTGAGGTATAGATTCTATTTTATTCAGAGCTAAGTACGCCTACTCACTAAGCAAAATTCCGTAAACACCACATAGGATTGTTTGATGCGTTGCTGTAAAATTTTCCTTTCGATTTGTTCTAACATATTTTGTCTGGTTAGATTTTACTGGACAGCATTACCTCTAGGTTTTCGCACTTTTCAGCTTCCCGTTGAAACTGGACTCAATACTTTGTTCGGGAACATCACAGAAGTTCGCGATTTTTCGGAATCATTCGCTGCTGCGTTGGAAAAGATCAATTGTGCTGCTTCTTCAGAGGTTTGGTCTTCAGAGTTGCCGCAAGCAAAAAAATGCCGTGCTTTTAGTAAAGTGCTTACGACTTTAATACCGTTGGCTGTTACAATTTCAAAGTGAATTGTGTTTTTTGCTTTTTTCAGGATTGTTTGTACCAGAAATGCAAATATGAAAATGTCACTTGCGTTTCAAGATACTTAAAAATGTTTAACTTGCACTAATTTTAAGCTCTTTGTAATTAAAAAAAACAGTCTTGTCTAATAAGAGAATTGTATGAAGCAGCTAGCTAGTGGTTACAGTTGAGGTAAGTCTTTTCAAAACAGGGATCGCAGGGATCGGTGTTTCCGGTGCTTGAGCATGAAACGGCGATGTCTCAAATTGCTTTTGCAAGCTTTATTCCGTCCTCATAAAGCTACCATCCATACTTGAATCACTTGGGGTGTCGAATCAATCGAACAGTTGAGCTGAAAAGATTTGTATTCAACGTACTTACTAGGGCAGGAACATTCGCTCTGCTGCATACCAAAGCGCAGCTGTCACGCTTCATCAACTCAGCGTGAACTTTGTTTCCGACAGAATTTCTCGCGGTGCCATTTCAACTGAAAATTCAACTTGTGGGTGGTACATTCCTCACTTTACAGTTTTTTTTTATCTTTTCTTAGCTCATACTTCTTTGAAAGCATTTCACTTCGTGGATAAAAAGTTGTTCTGGTGAACCAAAAGTTTTGTAATTTAAACTGAGCTGTAATTCCTGCAAATCAGAGTTTCAACCACTATGCTGTTTAAGGTTGCTTGTAAATTTTTAACAACTGGCAAAGTTTTGTTTCCAATGGACGTTTGCAGTAACTTTGTCTTTGTAAAAATGTTTTTAAGTTGCCAAGATTTTACTCGTAAGCGACAACGGTTTACTCAAACTATTTTGGTTTTTGTCCGCAAGACATCGGCAGTTTGCTTTGCGATATTCGGATTTGAAAGACTCTCGCCCACAATGCGCAAGTGCTTCATTACAGACAGGGTCTCCAAGAGAAATCTTTTTAGGCGGAACAAAACCCATTTGGGGCCCCTGAGACTAGCAAAATATTTTGAAATAAATAAAAATTGAGGCTAATTAATGTGCATCAAAATTCTGAAGTGCTCGTTTATTGATGACATGAAACATTATGTTAAAACATACAGGTATTCAAGTAATGTGACAATATTGCCATTTTTAAACACGACTTTTGAATCTTCATAGTAAAATCTTATCAGGGAAGAAATTAGAAAAAATTCCGCAGTCTTAGAATGAATGGAATCGATCGAGGTTGAATAAAACGCTACTAGTGAAATGAGACTGCGACCTCATTGAGTAACTGTATCCTTGGAATGAGCTTTCTTATTATAACAAGAATGAAGGGACAGAACGAAATATTTTGTCAACCGACTGTTGCTTCTATTTTTGACCACGAGCCACAATAAAAAGCTACACAGGCCACAGGCCGACGTCCACTGCTTTCAGCTGTAAGTGGTTAGTTTCTCCTGCATGGTTTCGAAATCTTCAGATTTCTGGGTATGTCCGCTAATCCTAAACTCACATTCGATTAGGGCCTGTATCTGTTTGCGGCCCAAGTTTTACGATCAGCAAAATGCACAGTACACCGCCGCGGTGCACTATAAGCACTTGCGTCCTGCACAGCAGCTGCTTGTTAATTTTAAACTTTTTATTCATCTTACACATGTGCGCAACATTCCAGGGCTACTGTTGTTAGATTAGATTTTATTGTGAACTGGCATGTTTCCATTCAAATTTTACGTGAAGTATCTCTTAATTTGAAACTCTTGGTTTATTGGAGAGTTTTTATTAAAGATTTGTTTGAAAATGTTTGAAAATGAAAGACGCAAAGGAATATTCAGTTCAAGGGACAGACTGGGACAGTAATTGTGAATGTCTTAAATTCGACAAAGTAGGCAAACATTCAAGTTCAACAAAAATAATTACTGCTAATAATTATTATTGCATCATATCAGGAAAATGAACTGCCAGCAATTCACACTAAAATACATTCCACTAGCTTACCAAATCCTTTAGGCCAGACCAGTTTTATCACCGGGATTTTCGCTATATTATTCCCAGTTCGTTAGTAACAAACACTCAAATGTTCCTTCAGTCTCAGGCCCTCCTTAGCTGTCGGGCCCCGGAACAATGTTTCTGCTGGACCCCTTCTCATAGGCCCTGATTACAGGTATCCAGAGCGAAGCAATATTTTGGTCAAAAGTATTTCGAGCAGAGAAAAGCACCCGCGCAGCTTAGCAAATTTCCTGCGTGACAACATAACTTACTCAGCTTATAGGCAAGGATCAGCAATAGTAACTTTCGTCATACAATTCCATCAAAAACAAAGAGAAGAGCAAAAGGCCCCATCTAAAAATACTCAACCGAAACGGCATTGTTGGTTGTGCGAACGAAGCAAGCGTGATGCTAGAAATTGCCAAATATCGGTGTTATATGTGATAAGCGTTTCTTGATATTTATTCTGATGTTAATTTTTAAAATTTCTTGAGAATCTTAACTGTTTTGACCGTGTTATATTCAACCCACTCGATTTCTTCAATTTTTCGGGTCTGTGAAAACACTCAGGTATGTGCACAACAAGCATCAATTACACATAACTCATTCTGTTAGTGCGACTTATCCTCCTTTTAGCTTGTTGATTGCCCACAAAAATTGAGTTTTTGAACAGAGGAAATTTTAAACATACCATTAACTTGCTAGCGTTTCGTATTGCATCTGATTGTTGAGCCACAGCTCACCTCGTGCGAAGGTACCAGATATTACTAAGAAAGAATTGTAGTCGTCTTGGCAAGTTGGTCTTAGATACACTTTTTATTTACTAAAGGAAAAAGAAAAGCTGAATCGCCCTTTCTTGCGTAACTCTGCACGTGATACACACTTTTTCATTTTAAAAAGGCATTACGTTTACTTTTCATAAAATATCGTCTGGATTGAAAGAAGTGCAGTAATGCTGGAAAAGTTTCGCAGTTCACTAAAGCCAGCCACAGCAACAGAAAACTAACCCTGCATGTGTTTTCTCCATCAACAAAATTTAAAAAATTTTAATGTAGAAGTGATATTTGGTTGCATTTGCAAGGCACTAAAATCGCAGCTGTAGCAATGAGAAGTGTCCTCTAGAATACACCAAACCAAAATGTAACACTAGTTTCATAGCACTTTCTGTAAAAATATTTTTTCCAGAACCAAGGTGAGATGAATGTGGGAAAAGTTTTCATTGAGCACGTCCCACGAATGACAGAAGTGTACAAGATTTACTGCCACAATCATGACGACGCCACAGCGATGTTAGAAAAGCTTGAATATGATCTCAAATTTCAGCTGCCTCTTCAAGAATGTTTAAGCATTGCCAAGTACGTGACTTGTATTTCCTGTTCAGTCTCGTGTAAGAACAAATGTTTTCACACTGGCGTTGACAGTATAAGATTAAGAGAGTTAAAATAAGTGTTTTTGTTTCATCTGCCGTCAGCAATACTTATTTTGCAAAGAAAGATAATTTCAACCAATGAGTGAATCGTCGGATTGTCTATTTGAAATGAAAAGGCGAGTTTCTGTTGCTCATCAGCTTTCAGATTTGACTTACTATGAATAGTGTGTAAACAAGTATGAAGTACAAGTAACCACGGCCTTTTTACATTAGATAAACTTTTGGTGCAGGTGTCACTGTTACCAGAATGACATCAAGCTAACAGTAGCTGACATCACAACGCGATGTCATAACCTAGCATAAAGGTTTGCATTGAACATCGACTCTGCAGCTCTAAACCTCCACTTGAACTCAACGAAATCAAAAACGCAAAGCGATGAACACGAACTGAATGCAAACTGTACATACTTGGGCGTCGACAGTTTTTTTGCAAAAGGGGGTTGTGCCAAAGATGAAGGTAGGTTCCAAACTTCATAATTGGTTGCCAGAAGCTAAATGAAACGAAAAGGACTTAAGCAGCTTAGGGTATATGTCACATGTTTAGTTGCTCGAAAGAGCAAAAAGGAAATTCGAAAAATGAAAGAGCAAAAAGGAATTCGAAAAATGTCATAATTTTCTGACCGGTGCAAATTGGCGGATGAGGAAGTTCAATTGGTGAACAAACCAGGAAACCACCTGGTTATATTGTATTAGGTGCCCGGGGAATACGCAAACATGATTTTGATTGTGATGCCATTCTATGCGTGACCAAGGTTTGACAGACTACAACACAATGGTTTAATCTTGTTGTAAGTTAGAAGCCTGTCTGTTGTTGTACTTGTATGTCTATGATGTATATTGTTTTTGCTGCTCGTCTTACCTTGTTAATCTTTGTGAGCTTTTTTTGTGAGTTTCCCCGAATAAACTGAAGTGACTTGAACAACGTGCAATCACACACAACGCAAATCACGCTACAGGGATGATTTTTCAAATTATCGGAATATTTTTATGAATATATACGCAATGTTGTGCTTTGTGAAAAAGAAAAGTTTTTATGTTTATTAAAAAATGGATCACAAACTTTATTACAATTGAAACACTCGTGGTAAACAAGCAAAATACAACGATGGCTTTTTCACGCGTTTTCACAAAACTACAGTAGATGAAATTTGTTTGCTCTTTGCACTATTCCGACAGGACTATTGCACAAGACGAAGAGAAAGTAAGAAAAAGTTAGCGGGTATTGGGGAGACATAATTCTGCAAATCCGACTCTGACCTTAGAGTTTAGCCGTGAAATACAGCATTAACCTTCCCGAAATATCACGTTATTCGACATTTCATTCTTCTAGAAATTGCTGATGTCGGCTTTCTCTGCTACTGTAGTTTAGTAACTCTAGGTGTTTAGAAAAATTAACAAAAATCAACTTTTGTTTTATGGAATTACTTCTTTATCGTTGGGCAAAATGCAAAGAAAATGAAAGCTATGATTTTGGTGGTTGTTCCGATACCAGCTTTTGCTACGGATTTAGTTTGCTTGTAATTATTTTCTTCCCAATGTTTCAAACAATCAGTTCACTAATTCAACGACACAAAATATGCACGTTAGATAGGGCAACTGGTATACGTGCAATCGCACTATACTTTGGACTGATCTTACTTATTACAAACAACTAATCTTAGATTATGCTAGGGATGTCGAAGAAGTGGAAAGACAAAGTGATGGACAAGTCAAAAATAAAGTAAGCCGGCACATTTATACAATCGCGTTGCCCCTTCAGGCCCGTAGCTATTGGGGCATTCGGGGACAGTGCCACCCCAACTTTTTCTGCCCCAAATTTTGTTGAGCCCAGAAAATTTTTATTATATCTATATTTATTTTATTATTTATCTTAAACATACAATAAATACAAAAATCTTTCCCCATAAAAATGTACTTTGCCCTCCAAACCCTAAAACCCGGCTACGGGTCTGGCCCCCTTAACATGGCAATAAGGGCAATATTTTTTATTTTTGGCTTACTCGTATCTTGCTTGGACATCTTCTGTTAAGGCTTATTAAACTTCTCAGTAGTGCATAACATCAGGACACTGCCTACAGCATTATGGGTCACAGAAAAGTTTTACACCGCTCCAAGTGAAATAGTAAAAAGCTTGAAATAGGTTTGACATAGGTTTCAATAATCTATGCCAACAACCAAGAAATCACACATACAAAACCAGCGCCTTCTGTCAATCAATGCCCATGAATGCAAATGTTGTGGGCTGCTCGTCAGTATGATTGAAAATAGCTTCCACACGCATTCTTTACAAAATTTAATGAATCCAAAAGACCGCAACTGCGTTCCGTACAAATTACGACTAGTTCAGCCAAGCATGCAATATTTTCGAGAGAAGACTGAATCAAAGCAGACACGGTAGCTTGGCGTCACATCAAGGAGGTCATGGCTGCTCGGTGGGTCGATCAAATTTATCACGAGAAGGAAGCAGGGGCGTGCAGAGGTCAGATGATGCCCGGGGCGAATGCTTGCTGGTATGCCCCCCTACCGAATTCTAGTATTGTAGAATGCGAGAAATACAAGCACAGCAAAACTATCTGCCCTGACATTTGCCACGTGCACAAGAATTACGCTACAAAAACGTCACCTCAAGTTTGAATTAAGAAGAGAAAAAAAACCACGAGTCTCGTACCACGTTACGCAACAATAGCAAGAGACTCGAACGTTGTAAAACGTGCGTGCAAGGCACTAGCGCAGCCAGCCTAAACATTTAAGGGGGGGCAAAGCAATTTGAGGAGGAGAATGATTGATTTTAGGCGAATAACATTATTTTGTTTGGGATACCGCTTCTCAAGGCACAAAATGACTATATGTTCTAAAAGTTTGTGGGGCATGCCCCTTAGGCCTCCTGGTTAGGCACAGAGTTTTGCATGGCACTTTTGGAGAGAAAAAAAAACTGAAATACGTTTCGGAACGAACGCCGGCGCTCTGCTGAAAAAAACAGTACGTTTTTGAACGTATCGTACTTATTTGCGCCGAACGTTTTTAACAACTCCGAACGATGTTCTTTCTGACAAATTTACTGTATTATTTTCTCATCTTTTTAAACAACAATTGAAAGCTAAGAATCTCGTCAAATCATCACGCGTTATATAGTCCTCTGGCACAGTCCGCATTGCCACAAAAAGTGAAACCAAGCAGACAAGACACCATCGTAACATGAGGCGTTCTTCACTCATAAATCCAACTTTAAACAAGCAAGTTGAAGAGGTCTCGGTTTTGTTCGCTATACTGTCCGCTTTGTTTTGATTGTGGCGTTTATAGTAAAATTATAATAAAGTTACTAATAGTAAAAACAATGCATCTGATACTTTTCAAAAATATGTTGCTTCCATACTCATACCCCTCTTGCGAACCTTTCACGCCCACAGTTTAATAACCCAGGCTCTAGAGAGAATCGATAGATAGTTTGAAAACTACAAGTCGCAAATTAAAAACAAGTTAGCAGGAATTGGCCAGCTTACAAAGGGGGAAGAGATATAAGGTGAAAGGCCATAAGATAACGACTGCAGTGCTCCATCTCTCTCGACTCATTTAACATAGATTTGAATGGCCCCCTCAGGCAGGTTTCCATCAGATCCATGTAGTATGTGTCAGTAGCCTTGCAATACGAAGCATCTAGTTACACCTAGTTACAGCATAGTTAAATGCAAGTTTTGTAAATTCACTCTTTGGACGCCCCCGTGTTTTAGATGCCCGGGGCCGTCTCCCCGTACGCCCCCCCTCTGCACGCCACTGGAAAGAAGGTTAGGGAGGTTTATTCATGCATAGATGTGACTCAAACAAACCACGAAGCAATAGAAATGCAATAAACAGACTAAAGTATTACGAGGCACAAAAATTCATTGCATGTTACTAAAAAACAGAATGAATGAAATAATTGAGGACATAAGTAATTCTGCAAATTGGTGTGAACTACAAAACATTTTTACCTGTTACTGTTTCGGAGCTGTACATGTTGTCTTTCGTGGGCAATGTAAGGTGTGAATCGTGCCATGCTCTGAGTAGGTTACTCTGGAACTGAGACGACTGAAGATGGCAGACGCTTTCCTTATTCTACTGCATTTCTTTCTCAAGAGAACAAAGGTTAACATAGAACCGAGGTAGCAAACGTTGCGAACTTTCTTGAGTCTGGTCCCGTTCACAATGGGGTCTATCGTGTCAATGCACGTCAACTAATGCACTTGACTAGTTACTAGTGTATTACAACAATTTTGCTGCTAATGCTTAGAGCAGGGGTGTCAAACTCGTTTCAGTTCAGGGGCCACTTCAGGCAAATTTAATCTCAAGCGGGCCGGACCAATGTAATCACTGTATAACACCCTTGTT
>JGI24159J19872_10001694_pt1 | contig 24911 bp, 13 predicted proteins | sample Ectturendosymbi4_FD_19872 | JGI IMG/M metagenome (IMG submission 19872)
CGGTTTTCATTTTACACTTCTACGATTTTTCTGTGGCATGCTGTCAGCCATTCCTATAACGTGATGGTCAGTTTTGCGTTTTTTGTCTTTGTACGTCATACCGCTCATTGTTTCTTGTTATTAGTAAGTTGCATGTTATACGTGGTTAAAAAACATTGCCCTGAGGAAGCCCACTTGAATGGGTGGGCGAAACGTCGGCTAATAATAAAAATCGCCAGAAGATCTAACTCATCTGCTTGAGGTATAATGTAGTTGCAAAATTTATGAAAAAGAAAAAGCAGCCTTAACTTATTCTCTAAAGGTCTTTCTCGATTAATAAAGGCATTTTGGCTGCAGTGCTACTCAGAACTGATGTTTGTGGTTTTGTGCATTGTTCAGAAAACTGTTTTGTACTTATACAGCAGGGGTGGGAAAATTTGCTCAACAGAAGAGTCATTTGCAGAAAACCAAAAACGTCAGCGAGTCGCAAAATCAGTTTGTAGTGGCAATATAAATGCGGTGAAGAATGCAAGCATTACATAAAACAACCTGCAGTAACTGAAACACAACAAACGCATTATTTATCATTTGATTAGCTAGTCTACGAAAATCTGGAAAATACGTTGTTAAATAAATCCGTGCGAATTAATTCTCCCAAGAGTTCATTTGTTAGGATTGCACGATGCTTTTATTTACGAACTTCATTACAGAGAATAAAAATTCACAGCAATATGTCGTGCTAAATACAGAAATGAGTCGTACACTGGTCTTTTAAATTCTGAGTATTTACTTTTTGGAACCAGTCGCCAGAACTCAACTGTAGAGTGGCATTGACTGAAATATTTTAGAGCCACCTTTTCCTTTATGTCGGTCAGTTTCATTTCTACAGCAGACAAGTTTGCAACAAACGGTTGGCGAACTGGACAGCCATCACGACTAAATTAATGTTGAATGGATTTAGAAGGAATGCAAAGCATGGCTTTTCTCCTGCGAATGGTCAAATCTGGCTTGGACCTCCTCCAGTAGTCTGGCAATGTATTTTTCTATTCTTCCAGTTTCTGGCTTGCAATTGCCTATTTGCGAAAAGCAATCGTTTTCATTCTGACATTGGGAAAATGACAGGATGTTTTTGACAATATGTCTTTTTAATTTAAAAAAAATTATTTTTGTTCTGGACTCTTAAACAGCCAAATTTGAGCTTTAGGTTCACTGCCCTTGTTATCAAATGGCCTAGAGTCCCTGGCAACTAACTTTACGAACTCGTGTAAATATGAAACAAACAATGTGGGGCAACAAATCCCTATTAATCTGAGATATTGTTATTCAGCTATAAAAGCTATACAAAACATGGCGGCAAGCCGCATGTGGCTCCGAGCAGCAGTTTGCCCGCCGTTATAGCATTAACCATGGGCGTCAGCTACAGGAGCAAAAACGACCGAGATCGTCCTTGGATCAAGAACTCTAACAAAGCAAGAACTTCAACAAAGTTTCATCCTTGGATTTGGAAATTTCATAGTTGCTTTCGACGTAATTTTTAAATCCTTCATTAAACAGCTTTCTGCCACTTCTCTGCTTATAATGTAAATTCGCTTGCAAGGGACAGAAGGGATATTATGGTGTTACATGTTTGACAAAATCCAAAATGCAAACTTCCTGTGGATTGAAACTACGGGGACAATGAGCTCACTACGATTTGGAAAAGGATCAACGTGGTGAGAATAATCTCTGGAGCGGCGGAAACGGAGCAAATAATACAATCGGTGCAATATGAATTGCTTGTCTCGTGACTTTTGTTTTGTGTAATAATTGCTTTGTCTCGCGATATTTAGTGCAATATGACTCGCTTTAATTCATGACTGTACTTTGCATCTGTTTATACAGTATTTCATTATGTCAATGGCCACCGTCTTTGCCTTTTCGCTGTTCCAGTGTAACCTGATACTAGTGATTTAGCAACAGTAAGATCATATCAAAGCGTGTTGGGAACACAGATATTTACGTACTCTAACAGTGAGCCACTTGTCGCTCAGCTTTAGTGGCGTTTTCGCCAAAAAATTTATAAAACGAGCGACCGAAGAACAGGAACAACTCAATGGCAAAACAACAAAATTAGACTCGAAAGTACGGAAAATTTTCCCAATCAACAAATTGAATCATGTTTTCCGTAGATTTGTTTTCGCGGGCGATTAACTGTATCTCTTGCTTAAAGTACTCTACTTGCAGCATTGTCTTTGCCTGGTCTGAACCTATGCAACTTCTTGGTTTCATTAATTCTTGCGGTAAGATCCCCGATGCAGAGAGGTTGCTAAGCTGTCAAAGCCTCGGTTTTTTCAACATTTTCACATTTTTAGCGCCAAAATGAACTTTTTTATGGTGGTGTTTTGCTTTCAATGGTGTGCACGTTGTTCAAGACTATACCATTCATATATTTGCACTGGTGTGAGTGCAGGAGCAAGAAGGGCCAAAACCTGCTTTCCCGAAATCGCTGCTCCAACAGTTCTCCAGTTTGTTGGACATACAAGAACAAACAACACGTCAAAGCACGCCTACGTAAAAATTGACAATCAACAACAATGGCCTTAGTCAAATGCAAGCGTTTTAACCAAATGTAAGCGATAATTTAGCTAAATGCAAGCAATGGTGTGTTTCAATGCACGCAATGTTTTGTTTCAATGCAAGCAATGGTTTGTTTGAAGTCAAGCAATGGTTTGTTCAAATTTTGTAAGAACAGGTTCTCTCACTCCAAGACTCACTAACAACAGGTTCTCTCATTATCAGTTTCCAGTGACAAACCATGCTGCAAAGGTTGATGTTTGTGTTGCCAACTGGTACAGTCTAGCAAGGGAAATTATTGATTTTAGTTATTTCCCCAAATTTTAGTCTTGTTTTTCACTATTAAAACTTAGTAACAGGTCTATGAGAGGTTTGCCAAAATAAGTTGTAAGTAAAAGGTGTTCATGAGGAAAAATTGAGAATGCCTGACTTAAGTCAACAACCAGTTCTCGGGATTAAAGAAATTCTAAGAACAGGTTCTTGCGAACCGGTCGGATCCCATCACTGCTTACGCGCGATTATTAAAGCTGCACACATTTACCATAACTTAAAAGCTACAAATTTGTTTGTCACTCCTGCTGCCATGAGCAGGTTTATTATAAGTTCTTGATCCTTGAACATAACTAGATATGAATTTTATGCAAACAGCCAATTAAGCAATCAATCTAAAGTATTAACCACGAGAAAACAAAACAAACCACACCTACCTCTTTTATCTAAAAATAACTATTTGCTGAAAGCAGATTCTTACAAGTAATCTGATGGCTAAACGAAAATAATTTGCTGAAGGCGTGATTCTTACAAATACCTTGGTATTATTTTCAGCGAGTGGCTATCTCGAAAAACACATAAAAATTACTTGCCATAAAGTCCAAAAAATACATGATTTAAAAAACAATTTCTAAACTTGTACCGAGATATGCACTTATACTTACACTGTGGCTTTATCGCTCGTGTTATACCGATTACGGACTAAGGTAACATAGTTTGTGAAAACTGCTGTCTATCTGACACTGCTTCTGATGAAAATGTTCGGTATAGGGTATCTTATTGTGAGAATGATTCTTGGACGCTTCAAAATAACATCTTCAACTTCTATTACTGATAATCTGATTTGAATCAAATATACATTAGAAGACATTTTCGTTTTTATATGCTTATTCTCTTTTTCAAAATGCTAAATATAATATTTCCAACTTCTACATTCCTTCCCGTCTTTTTAATGATTTCACTTCTCACCAACGTCTAAATCACTTAAATGTCCGCTTTTTTCCCAATTTTCAAAAGTCGTCGTTTTTAAAATAGATTCCTGCCAACAGTGTGCCAATTCCTTGTAATTACCTTCTAACAATTATGAAGAGAATTTCTCGACTATGTTTGTTTGAATCTGCTATAAAGTAACATACGTTTGGTTTTGATAGACCTGCACAGACCTTTTCAGAGTTTTCAAAAATGCTTACCGTCTTTTTCCATGTGGTGCAAAACAGACCAAAATACATTTTTACTTCAGTATCCTGGTCGAAAATCCAAGAATCTTAATCTTTACGTTTACTTACATAATTTTTCAACTTCTTGTCACACAACTACAAATAAGGAATATCAAACACTTTCAGATGTTACGCTGGTCAGTCTCATACTTTATGGATATCAAAAACTAACGTCAAAAGATTTGCTTAAGTTCTACAGTAAAATCTGCAAATTCAATTCTGAATCCTGTAGCACTTTCACAAAACGCGGTATCGCAACTCGTTAATTTTAATGTTTCTTGCCTCTGCAGTATGTTTTAATCTTGTTTAAATTTTTGTATCTCATGTGTTTTAATACCTTGTGTGTCCTCGCCTGCGTAGATTATGTCATAACGATTAAGCCAAAACCACCCAGTATATGTTTTTTGCCTTATAGCCCAAGGTTTATAATTTTCATTATCAAGTACTTACTTTATTCGTTCTGCTCGCCGATGACTGACAAGAGGCATTATTGGAACCTTGTGGTATTTACCAGATTGCGTCGTAAAATAAATAAATTTTATTTTTTCACAATACATCAACTTCGTGTCTCATTTTATAAAATAAATAATGTTTAAATCCACTTTATCTTTGTGGGGTTTGTTTTCATTGCACAAAAATTTTTAAACAAAAATAACACGAACGTTTTCACTTAACTGAACGGTAAACAGGAGATTAAATGTAATTGTATTAAAACAATTTATTACCTGCACAGATACAGTTCTTCACTTAGACTGCGTATATGTCCGCAAAAAAACTGTTAAATTAGGTTACATACAGAATGTCGATATCATGAATCAGCAAAACAACTGCAATTCTTGAAAAATCCAAATCTTTCATCTAATTTTGTCGTCAAAATTGGTAAATTAGAATCTTTTTGAAATCTGTGACGTCAAAGTGCAACCAAAGATGCGTATTATTCCACCATCAGGCAAAGCGAATTGTCAAGACAAGTGTGCAGTATGGCAAGCGTAGGTTGCCTCTCTGATATGAGACAAAAATCGGAGAAACCTGTGGTGCAAAGTTGAGGGTGAGCAACCTTTGGCCGAAAGCCGGATATTGTACGGCAAAGTAATGTTGTCAAGCCTGAAACGCAATTTCCAAATTGGCAATAAGCCTGCTACTCACTAAAATATTTAAGAGCTAAAATACTGCACAGCGTTATTGATAAAATTTACTAAGTTTTTAAAACCACGCAGTGAGTTATCGTACTTGCTGAGTGTCTAGCAGATATTTAATATTATTCCGATTTTATGATAAACATTTATTTCATACAAATCAATTCTAAAATTTCAGCAAATGCTCAAGCACTGCTGGGTAGATGATCCTTGAACTTGCCAAAACAAATATTTTTTATCTTGAGCTGGCCTGTATGCCAACTTTGAGAAAATTGTTTCTCCATTTTGCAATTTAGTGGTTGTACGGCGCTTATGTCAGCACAAATGTTCTTGCAGTTGCTTTGAGATAGTCTCATAATTTACCTAGCGAAATTGAGAAACTAAGCACTTTACCCAGGGTTCCCACACATCTTCAAAAACCATTTTCCATACATTTTCAATACCTTGTCAGTATTAAATGAAAAAACTTTAATGCCTTCAGTATCTTCATTTTTACAATATTTTATCTGTGGGACACAACGCAAAAAACTTCTACAAAACTGTCATCAGCGGCAGAGAAAAAAATTTCAAAAAATAACTGGCTGAATTTGGAATTTCCGTACTTTTTCAGTACTTTATGTACATTTTGGCCAAATTCAATACTTTTTCAAGGTCTTGAAAACCAATTTTACAATTGAATGCTTTTTCAATACTTTCAATACGGCGAGGGAACCCTGTTTACCCCATGTGAAATTGGATCTTTTAATCATAATAAAAATGCTTCTGTTTTCATTTCATAAAGTCTATTGTTATGATCGGAGTCGGTAACGATGTCTTTTGTCCCCAACACTGCCATCCTCCTTGAACGCATAACGGTTGACGCACTCAGCGAACACTCTGGCACAATCACCATTGGAGGACGCATTATCACCAACCACTGGTTTGCCGATGATATCTATGGCTTGGCATAGAGTGAAGAAGAACTTGCTCGCCTGGTAGCCAACCTGGATCAAACAGCCTCAAGATATGGCATGGATACAAGAGCCGAGAAGACTAAGCTAGCTGATGACAAACAGTGCCAATCCCATAACAATAAGAATAACAGCGGCTGGGAAAGAACTTGAGACAGTACAACAGTTCAAATACCTTGGTGCCATTGTCATTGAGGAAGGATCAAAACCTGAGATTCTTGCAATAGCCGCACAGAATTCAGCAGCATTGGGAAAACTTAAACCCATCTAGAGAGACCAAAACATAACTCTCCAAACTAAGTGATGCTCCTGCATGCTTTGGTATACTCCATCTTTCTATATGCATGCGAATCTTGTACATTAACAGAACTCCAAAGAAGGATCGAAACAATGGAATTGAGATGTCTTAGGAGAGTGCTCGGCATCCTATACTATGCCCACATCACCCAACACATAAGTCATTACGAAGACCTACTTACCACAGTGAAGAAAAGAAAACTAAGATGGTACGGACACATTACAAGATCCATTGGCTCTCCAAGATTATTCTCCAAGAAACGGTGTAAGGACAAAGAAAACGCGGCAGACAGAAGCAAAAAGGGAGCGATAACATCACGGAATGGACAAAGAAAACCACGGCAGATACCCAGGCACTCGCACACAACCGACAACTATGAACTCAATTGGTGCAGCAATCCATCCTACGACCCTAAAAATAGGGTTATGGGACAACAAGAAGAAGAATTGTCATGATATGCGAGACGTTGTGCATATGTCACTTTCCAATCATATAAAAACAGATTGTAGTGTACTAAAACTGGAAACTGTTTACCTTCACAACATGGGGTTAATTTCTAATTTCTTTAAGACCTTGTTCCTGATGGCACCAACCCACACTTGTCAGCACCAACACCCAACGATTTGAGAACAGACAATAATCCATAAATTTATAGAACTGACGGCTAAAGCCAAATCTAACAAAAGTATATTTTCATATTGATGGATTGTCTGTTGATTAGGTTAAGCCAGTAGTCGGCAAATGTTTTTGGCTCGGAGTCAAATTTCCTCATATTTTCAAGAAGTTGCTTTACTGGAGCCGCAGCAGACGTAATTAACCGTCGGTTTTAAATGCTGAAACAGTGAAAATTTTCTCACATAGCAGCCATCCCGCGTATTACAACAATCAAGTGCCACGTTATGACGACAAAATCACTTTGACATCAGCGTCTATTGGTCATCTGTTGCTTGTTAGTCTACCGGTCATGGTCATCTGCTGCTTGTCACAAAACTACGCACTAGGAAACTTGGTAAAAAGGCCATTTACTATCATGTGTCAACAATCTGACGCCAGCAGTAAAGTTTTCTGCTACACAGCTGCACTCATGAGCGTAAGGCTTAAAAGCAGAAAAGTACGTTCTTCTCAAAAGTTGCATCAGCCTTTGCACAAACGTGACTGCTGCTAAAAGAAAGTTGAGAAACACTCCTGAAAGTTGAGAAACAACAAATAAATAAAACAATTGAAAAATCTAACAAAATTTATTACTAGCTGCTATTGCAAAATTTTTGCAGTATTTTTTAACAAATTTTGTGTTTGTTTACTTGCTGACAAAGACTAACTTTCAGAACTCATGTAGCTGCCTAACAACACTACTTGAGCGGTATCATCATGGGCGCAATTTGGTGGGGGACACGGGGGACGTGTCCCCCCACTTTTTCAGACGGGGGGGTCACAATATGCCATGTTCCCCCCACTTTTTCTCTTTAGGTTTTGTTTTTGGAGATGTTTGAAAAAATAAAAGCGATGTTTGTCTCGTTTTGTGTGAAGAGCTTTTCATGTTAGATGGTAGGCCACACATAGCCAAGTGCATGTTGAAATAGAGTTTGGCGTGGTGTCATTGATTCTGTTAGTTTATAAATTTTAGCTTCGATAAAATAATTTTTAGCTTTTTTCAAGTTTCTAGAGACCGTGAAAGATGGTTAACTGCTTCTGTCCGACATTTTACCCTGTATGGTATACTGTTAGAATGTATTTTTTTCTTGTAACAGTGAGAGTATTACAGCTGTACATGTGAGAGACTACAGTACAGCCGTGAATTGTTCCGTGCAGAAATGTAACTGGCTTTCTGTAGGCTAACGTTGGTGATCACGTATGCAGAAACAGACAGCCGATAATTTCATGATGCTAGTGTATCTAACGTTAGAAAGTTAGATTTTCAGGCAAATCCCTGCGAAGCTTTTGCCGAAGACAAAAAGCAGCACTATTGTGGAGACTCAGTTTTGGGTTGGGGAGTTTCGCAAGAGACTGTTTTCAACCATTAGTGAAAAGGATTTCAGTCAAGACGTTGGAGAAGTAGCCTACAGTATTTATTTAGCTGTATATTGACCTATAGCTCAAAACGTAGAGATTTGACCCGAAAATAAGGATAAAATATACATTTATCCTAACTTCTTGTAATGTCGCGACAATGGTGACCAAAAAATCCAAAAGATATTTTTTCCTTGACTCTTGCACTTTGTGCTTGTGCCGAATACATTGGTTCGCAAGTCATCAGATTTACTTGAGTTTAACCAAACCTAAAATGCAGCAATGTTTTAATCCAAGTGCGAAACATTTGCTTTACAGATACATCACATCTAGTTTTGTTGGACATCCTTTTCGCGTTAAAGGCGAAACTTGGTACTTTTTTGCCAATTCACCGTTGTGCATTGTGATTAAATTTCAAATATATTTTTGTGTCGTTATGAAAATAAAACTCTTAGAATGAAACTTCTGATATGGTGCAGAGTTGTAAGTTAGGCCGGGCTCGGGCTTAAGTTTGTCAAAATATTTCGGGCCTGCATACAAAATATTTTTATAACATTAAGAGTAACGATTTTTTTCTTTCGTGACGTAGATTTGTTGTGCTCGCCGCGGTGTCTTCTGTGAGTGCAGTGATTTTTCTTCAGCCAAGTCTGTTTGCAAACACAGCTGCGTTCTATTATTCTCTGCTGGGATTAGTCCCACACTCTTTTTGAGAAGGCGACAGCGGTGAGGAAATTAGCACGCGATGGCGTTGCGTCGAAAAGATCAATCACTCATGCGATTCTTGTCTTGTTTTAAGAAGCCTACAAGCCGGCTTTTCATGTCCATGTCTGTAGCGCTAGTCAAGAAAAGTTTCTTTTATGCCTATTGCGCCATCGTAGATAGTTTCGTGATAGTTTCTTTTATTCTTGAGAAACATTATATTCCGCAGTATTATCGTTGACTAACATGCTACGTTTGTGCCAAATTATGCCAGTGTTTTGGTCAAGGTGGTTGTTATTTTCGGTGTGATAAACCGTGTACCTGCAACTACATCTGCACACAACGTTTTTTGTTACTCCGCAGTTGCGCATATCTTAACTCTCTCGGTAAATTTGGCTTTCGGACCTAAATCGGACTTAAAAAATAAATGTCGGGTTCGGGCCAGGTTCAGGTTTCAAAATGAAGCCCTTTTACAACTCTGCGTGGGTATGTATGCAGGGGGCAACAAAGGGAGATTGAAAGGATACATCCTCCACCCCCACCAACAGTAAAAATAGATTGAAATCATTTTGTTAAGTAGGTTACGCTAAATTTAGGCTAAATGCTTTTGCTGCTGGTAAGAGGATATCAGTGGAGATTTTGATAGGGGTGGGGTGCATTCATGATGCCCAGTAGCATTACAAAGATTTGTAGCTTTTTTAAAAAACGGACATGTGCAAGAAAATATTTATCGTCTTTGTAACGTTATGCGACTTCAACAAGACATCAGATCGCGCTGCAACTCACACTTATAAAATGCATGAAAACTGAGTGTTCTACTGTAAGAGTGGTATGCACTAATGTTGAAAAATCGGAGATTTTTGCAATCCTAATCCAGTCAAAAATTTTCATTAAGTAATCCGGTCCGATCCTAATCCGGTAGACCTCTCCAAATATTTGATCCAATCCGGTTTATATCCGATAAAAACCTCTGGTCCAGCATTATACTGCAGTGATCAATGCAGTTTGGATATCCATATCTGATCCGGTTGATATTTTTCGGAAACCAGTCCGATCTGGATCCGGTTCTAAATTGCAGTATCCGGTTGGATCGCGATCCATAAACCGGATCATGTTCAACACTGATATGCACGTGCGACCAATGCGATTCAGCATTTTGTGCACACCAACTGACAGCTCCGATAAAACCCAATTGATGTGTTCTACTATATTGCTGTGCTTGTTTGTATCCAAATAAGATATTAATGGAACCAGACTGAACTACAGTACCGTGTCCAGGAACAAATTTAAATACAGTAGACTTTGCATAATTCGTCACCTCAAGGGGATTAGAAAAGAGTGATGATTTAAGCGAAGTGACGAATTATGCAAACAGGTGAAAACTCTATCATAGAAGCTCGTATACTTTCTCATAGTACTGTAACTCGTGTACATAGTGCTCTTATTTGCAGTAGCATGCAAGTTCATGACGTTGTGGGTGAATACAACAATTAATTCCTCTCCTCCATCTGGACTCCTCCGTTTAATCTAAAACCTTTTAAATCTTTAACAAAGTGCAAAGACTTCCCGCGTTCTCTCAATGGGGAATTGGGTCGCGCTTCGCACCTCGTTCATAAATTCTATAAACAAATTGCGAGGTGCAACAATTCTCAGACAAAAATCCTTAATTTGTTTGAATTCCCACACGTACAAGCTGCTTAGACATCAAAAGCGAAACTGCAAATGACGTACTAGCCGAACAAACGCTTCTAAGGGATAGAAAAGGTGACGAATTGAGCAAATTGACGAATTGGACGATGGCGATTTAGACGAACAGAAATGTACACAAAAGATAGGAATTCTGCCGGGACCGACGAAAAAGTAGCGAATTGACGAATTAGACAAGTTTTATCGTATATTAATACGTAAATCATCTGCAAGGACAAAGCAAAGCGTGATGCTCTCAAAACACCTCTAGAAATAAGATTGAGAATCTACATATATAAAATGTCACTTCCGCATCGACCAGAGGACTATATTGGTTTCACACCAAGCTGTCCCCCCACAATCTTCAACAAAATTGCGCCCATTGGTGTCATCAACATCGTACAATTCATAGCAAGCAATAGAAAATGTTGAAGCTGCAGTGATGCCCTTGACTTGCACGGCACTGATACATTCAGTCCCCCTTAAACTTCCCCTCATTGTCTTTGCTGAAAAAGGCATTTCCCCAATTTTTTGATAATTTCTACCCTGTTTTTAAAATTATTGCTGGACAGATGTTCCGAAGCCGTATAAGCATCTTTCATTATTCACCATCAGTAAAAGGCTTGCCTCTTTTCATTATAGCGTGGCTCACCACAAAACTGGCTTTAGTCACATTAAAATTCGATTTTATTCAGTTGTCAAAGACATGTAAGCTCTGGTGGATGGAGTTAGATTTTAATTCTTCCACTGCTTTTTTTCCTGTGGCCCCAGTGGGATCATTTTCCCCAAACGGCCTATGTTTCCAAAATAAGTACCTTTCTAATTCTTGTTGATGGACAACTCATCGCCGCAAATCAGGCACAGGGGCAATCCTTTGCTATTTGCAGTAAATGCAAACATGTCTGTAGATTAATTTATACACTCTCTATTCTCTTCCTCGGTTTTCCATTTTTTAATCCATACTTACTACCTTTTGCAGGCCATGCTTTGCTTTTCTTCGCATCACAACTCTAAACTGAGACCTATCCATCACTTTTCACGGCCATAATTTAATATTGGGAAGCTAGGGTAGGTTGCGTTCGAGATGGGCCCACTCGGTGGTACAGTAATTACCTTGTTATATCACAATGGCTGGACATGAAACAAGCATTTACGCGTTCGTAGAACGATTGCGCAATAAAGCTGATGTATGGTGACCTATGCGTGCCACCCTAAACATTTTTCCTTTCTGGAATTAAAAAAAAATAACAAAATTTACAAAAATGTTTCAAATGCAATCGCAAGTTAAAATATTTCGTTTCAAAAACATTTTACTTTAATTTCGAAAACACTTTCTCTCCGCAAATGGTTTCAAAATAAAAACATTTTCGTTCTGAAAAAAATTCACTTTCGTTTCAAAAACACTTTCGCTTCGCAAACGGTGTACAAATAAAAACTTTTCGCTTTGAAAAAATTTTACTTTCGTTTCAAAAACACTTTCGTTTTGCAAATGATTTATAAACAAAAACATTTTTGTTTTAAAAACATTTTTATTTTCGTTTCAAAAACACTTTCGCTTTGCAAATGGTTTATAAATGAAAAACGTTTGCGTTTCAAAAACAATTACACTTTCGTTACAAAAACATTTTCGCTTTGCAAACGGTTTATAAACAAAAACATTTTTGTTTTAAAAACAATTTTATTATCGTTTCGGAAACACTTTCACTTTTTTCGGAAACACTTTCATTTTGCAAAAAAAAGTAAATCAAAAGCAAATCGAAAACAAATCGCATCAGCTTTTCTGGTCGTGGCCCATGCGTGTCCTACCCTCCGTTGAGGGCCAGTGTTTCCACTTGAGAAGGCTTGATTCTACAGATGATTTTCCTATGTCGATGTCTGGCTCCAGTAGCTCGCGATCGTATTGCGCGTACGTGTAGGCTAGTCTGCGTCTTTCCTTGTTGCGATAACCTATCCATGGGGAAATGTCTTTGAGGGATTTGCGACATAAGACGTATAATTTGTGCCTTAGAGTAAGTGGATGGTATCTTTTACGCCAAGAGAAGCGGATGGATTGAGCGCATGGGGAGTGGTGATGCAGTCAGTCGGTAGTGGAATATGTTGACCTGTAGCCTTGATTGAAAAGCTAAAAGCTGCTGCGTGATTGTAGGGAGCCTAAAGAATTTTATTGGGATCATTTGTCAAAGTTGCAACATGTGCCTGCCAAATTTCAATGTTTTTGGTAATTTAGGCAGAAATTTTATAACTGAAAAATTCAAGGATAGCCTAACTGCTCCAGTTTTGATGACCTCCAAAAGTGTAACGGGCTCCCAGTGCCTTTACTTGAACAAACATCGTTTTTTGCATTAACATATCGTCACATAACGAAATTACTTTTGTCAGTAACGGTGCCACCTCTGGCTATTACTACAGGTCATCAGAATATGACGAAGCAAAGTAAAATGGAGATGTTGTAACTTAAATTGCTTACTGATATGTTGCTTTTCCGGAATAGAAGTGTTTGGCCAATTAACGGGGCCTCACGAACTTTTGTCTAAAGATAAGAAACGTCACTTTTTGTCTTCAACTTTCGGTAATAAAGGTCTTCACTCGTGTAGTAGCTTTTGCATACTGGAGAGACCCATTGCCCCGTGGCTATGTGCCTCCAGCCAATGTTAGGCAAGAGCTACTTTCTGCAATTAGGTTTACATACACAAAAGTTTAGTTCATTTATGTTATTTACTTCTTCAAATGGATTCACGGTCGAGGGTGGCATGCTGCAGCCTGAAAGTCACATTATCCGGTTCAATGTCGATTTGAAAATGTCGCTGCGCATTTTCACTAAATGCGCATCTGCACTGAAGCGCATCTGGTATCGCGCTTCTTCAAGTAGACTGAACATGCAGGGTTTATTAAGGTGTTTTAGGGACACGATTGGGGTCCCTAGAATTGAAAATCGGGTCCCTAGAATCAGAGAAAATCGGGTACCTAGAATTGGAGAAATCGGGTCCCTGCAGGTCCATACCGGGCACCTAACATTTTCCTTAAAAAAGCTCTTGGTATATGACTGTTTTTTTTCGCTAAACATTTCAGTCATTTGCCGACAAACAGTTTGGTCAAAGAAATCAACTGATATCAGTGAGGAGATTTTGATGTGGAATCTTTTGATGTAAGAACGCCGCATAGTACGAACAAATTTGTGTACAAACGGTCGATTCTTAGAATATTGGTCTCACAACGTGGTCCCTGCCAGCCCAGCATGTGAGAAACTTTTCCCCATGATATTTCGACCCGATTGCGGCCTTGCGATTATATAACCTGGCAAGTTTTCCGGCACTTGGATAATAGCATACGTATTCATGGTATGGGCCAAGCGACGCGTCATGAGGCAGCGCACAAAAGTTCGGTGAATGTAGTCATATCTGGGTTTTTTCGGTCACTGGCCGAAATTTTGTTTAAATGTCCGAAAAACGTAAGTCATTTCGGTCGTCATGTCCAAAATGGTAAGCTAGTGACCACTGTTACGGCGAGTTTTAACACTATTACGGCAGTCCAGGCAGAAACCATCGCCAGGAAGTTTTCAATTTATCGTCCACTGTTTTGTCGCAGCAGTGTTGTGAAGTATACTTCACCTCCCAGTGGTAAACCCGTAATGCGACTTAATTGACTACCAAACATTACTGAAATCGCCCCCCTAACCTTGCTGGCTGGATCCGCCCCTGACATAGTGTTGTATATGCCGAGGAAGGTGGACTCTCGTCACAGTCGTTTAACAAAAATAAAACAAATAAACCACTTTCAGCAACACCTGGGGCCATGGGCGTCCACATAAATTTTTCCAGTGGGGGGGCAATGTTTTGCTTATTTTTTGAGGTTTCTGATTGTGCACATGGACGTTCATAAAACGCTTTACCCTTTCTACACCAACAATAAGGTGCTCCACTTGACGCCAACAGTCTCAAAAATGCACTTTGTTGGCAGCAGTTGTAAAGTATATTGCGATACGTTTCACAATAGACTATCTGTCGATTTTTCAAGCAGGTATTTCTTTACAAAGAAGCAAATTGCCATGGCACTAACTAAAGAAGTTTACCTAGAAAGACTTGTCAGTATCACTTAGAAACAAGAGCTGCAAACGTCCGAGATCTTGTCGAAAGCAATAAATTACCCTTTGAATAAAACCTTGCTTGTCTGTGCTGATGTTTTCACGGTGCACGCTCATCCTCACATAAACCGGACAAGCGTTCAGTCTCACAATAACAAAAAAACAGCAGATTTTTCAAACTTGTGGAAGCATTGCTGCAGATTCAACCTTGCTTATTTTCACACAGTATAAAAGTACGTGGCACTATCAACAGTCCGTCAGTCACCGTCTCGCTGCATCACCTGCCAAGATGTCTGCGTTCAACAGTCACATGCGGCAAAACGTCTGCTACCGTAACGTGAGGTGAACTTTTGATTTGTTGCCATGGTATTGTTACGCAATAAACACCGATGGTAGAACAATCCTCTCGCCCGAACCTGCTTCTGCAGGAAAAGGAGTGGACTGGACATGAGTGAATTGCAAGCTCATCCCTGCATCACATCAGAACAGTAAACCATGCTCTTGTGCAGTGTAGGTGTCATACCGGCAAATAAACTGTCATTGCAAGAATTAAGTCAATTAAATCTGAAGCAAGCTGCAGACTAGGTTTTCTACAAATTGTTGGTTCTTAGTCCCAATTTCCACGGGGGTAAATGTCCGTTTTTCGCCACCTGCGGACGACCATGCCTAGGCAACATACACAAACACGGCTCTCGCTCAGTGCGTTGTAGCTTCAGTATCCAAGACGTTGCTTTGATAAAATTGTAAGGGTTACCTCGAAAACCGTTTCGGCACAAAATTGCAATCCCTGCTGGCGCTGGGCCTAAAGGTTGAACGGTGTCACTGGAAGAGGACTACCGAACGTTACATTTATAGATTTAAAACAAATGCTGCTGCGACTGCGTTCACCGCTGCGGAACGTAAAGTGTACGCTGCAGGCTCGGAAACTGCGCCTCACAGGCGTAATTTACAGCTCGCTTTCCATTTAAATAGAAGTGAACCGTTCAAAACTAGTCTCAAAAACAAACCACTGGTTCTAAAGTTTACTCCAAGGCAAAGGAAACGTTTCTAAACGTCGAGCTTGCGTTGTCAACTGATATTGGGCGATCTAAACGCGACCCCTAAAACGTCAGTTTTGTGCCAAACGTCGTAAAATATTAATGGACGCAACTGAACTAAAGAGATATGCACGCGCAAAGAGCACTTGGCTGTAAAAGGCGCAACGCCGTAAACACAACATAAAGTGATAACCTTTCGGTATAAACCTTATTGGGCAAAAGGCATGCTTTTTTAAATTAGATATTTCAACGTACTTTCCTCCGTACGGTGTCGAAAAAGAAAAAAATTTTTCGTTCTGTTGCAAAGTACCTTCAGCGAAAGTGAGACCACAATTGTGATCAACGGATGATGCGGTCAACAAGGCAGAACCTTACCTGCCAAAAAAACAGAAAAGATGACAGTGCAGTTACGTGGCTACGTTTGATATTTTAAAAATAACCCTGCTATGTGTTTCTCAAGCAACAAGCAGTGAATTTCCAAAGGTTTATTGAGGTGTATAGCAACAGAGAAGACAGCACGCATGACCACAATCAAGCATATTGGTATCCATGAATCCCCTCTCACTCTCTCTGCGTGGTATTGAATACGAAATATGATCCGCTCCCGCAGTCTGCCAGTCAGCTGCAGAGGTGCCAAGTGAGTCAAAAAAAACATGACCTCACATCCGACTGGAAAATATTTTGCAATTTGGGTGGAGGACGTAGAACCTGCTTTTCTCTGTTTCTATTTTTGTTTGTTGCTCATTTTAAAACTATCCAAAACATATGTATTATTTCTGAGTTCCCAACTCATCAAAGTGTGTAACATAATTGCTCAATACTGCGCGGTAAATGATCTAAGAAGTGAAGTGGAAAGGATATGATGTATGGTTTTCAAGGAAATAAAAGTTGCTATTGCTATATTACGTTTCCACCAATCGGACAATAGTTTTTTACACCCATAATGAAAGGGTACATATAGCAATAACTTATACTACCGTCCACGGGTATCATCTACACAGGTTTGGGGAACCTGTGGCCCGCGTAAACATTTAATGTGTCCCGCATCAGAATTTTCGCTACCCAAGTTAAAACACAACACCACGACGAAACGAAACTCCATGATAAGCAGACACGTAGACAGTAAGTCAAGAGAACTCTCTCGCCTCTTGACAAGGTTTTCTCTCCTTATTTTCCGTTGCAAGATGAAAGATAAAAGCAGAATTTTAAGATAAATTTAATTAATTTTTGCGGCTCGCCAGCGATATTCCACAATTCATGTAGCCCGTGATAGTAAATAGGTTGCCCATCCCTGAAAACCAATATAGAAGTAAAGAAATTAACAAAAGCAAGAAATAAATTGACAGTTTGCCTTATCGCTTTTGTGCAAAAATGAAAAGAACCCAGTAAGTAAAACGACTCAACCAGAAATACGTGAAAATTTTTGAATTACTAGCAAACACATTAGATCGGTGTTATACTGTATATTTTCCTTGTAACTCGGTCAGCGGCACTGGTGCGAGGGTCATACAGAACACTGATCAAAACTTTGCGACTGTGTCTAGGTAGCCAGTGGCGTGGCCGGTGGTGCCACTTTTTCTCCTTTTTGACGTAACGTTGCGATTATCGGCAAATTTCGACGAAATATTAGCCAAACACAAAATTCATTTCCCTGCTCTTGCCTCTCCTATGTGGATCATCCTGCAAACATCCCCATGCTTCGACTGCGTTGCTAGTTATCTTTTTCGCATGGCCTTTTCTGAAATGTGTTTTAATGTTAGCTTTTCTAGGAACACGTGACATGATAACCGTATACTATTTTTTTCGGTATCCTGGCAGACTGCTTACTTTGAAAATGTAAATGCAATACCTCCCTTATCGCCAATAAACTTACTACTACTCCTATCTACGTTTGCCTAATTACAGCGATTTAGAATGCGTTTAGAAATGAGGCACCGCGAACTAAACAAATAACCACTACAAAGCCCTGGCAACGAGCTTGGTTTGTGATTGCTGTCTTTGGATTTGGATTTTTCATTTTGTAGCTTCTAAGTACAATTCCGCTAAGCAAGATGCTGCTACTCAGACACCGTTGCTTTCAGTAAGGATGAGAAAAATTTTAGCGGAACACTGATTGTACATTGTGCCAAAACACAAAAAAAACTGTGGTATCATGTGATTTGACGACGTCTGTGGTGATAAGTGAGAGGCGTTGTGGTGACAAGAGAGAGGGTTAAAGTTGGGTCGTTATCAGAGATGGTGCCGGATCCGGAGTGCCGGAGTCGACTCCGGCAGGATTCTGCGTTTTCCTTTCGGATCCGGACCCGGAGTCAAAAATTTGTGATAAACGGGACCCGGATCCGGAGTCGCTTTTCAATTTCGGCGGTAGCAGGAGTCTGTGTGGTCATTTCTTAAGTAAAACATGGGTAAACTACGATTGGATTGATGAATGTAGCCTGAGTCTGAACAGGAGTCGGATTCTCAAATTAAAAAAATTGGCGGACACAGATCCGGACCCGGATTGAAAAATATTGGAATAGGAGCGGAGTCGGAGTCTGTAAAAGTGACTCCGGTCACTTCTGGTCGTTATTAGTTCGGGTTTTAATTCGTACGTAAAAACACAAGAAACGTAAGTTAGGACAAACACTGTAGTTTGTGTAGCGTGGAGGACGCAGTCTCTATTGAACCACTGTTCAATAAATGGTGCGTGCTTCATAGATAGAGAGCCAGTCGGTCTTCATTGGGGGAAGGCTCATTGTTTAACTTTGCTTCGTAATGTCGTAATCTAGCTATAAATACATGGGAGAAATGCATCAGGTATTGCCTTTTGTTATTAAACACCCTGCAACTTTTTGACTCGCACCTAGTGAAGAACTAAATTGGATAGGTGAGCAAAATTTTGGCAGAAAAAGAAAAAAATAGCACAGGTGGAAACATTTTTTGAAAAATATATAGAGCATGGTGGCAACCAGGACCGTAACCAGGGGGGCGCAGGGGGCGAAACCCCCCTAAAATTTTTTTCCCCTGGAAAAATGTATTGGACCCAGTTTTAAAATATTGGACATAGTTTAAAAAATTTGGACCCCTCTCAGAAAACTCTTCGCCCCACCTGGTATCCCAAGCTGGTTACGGGCCTGGTGGCAACAGTTAAAAAAAGAGAGTGATTAGTTAGAAAACAAGGTCATTCAATGAGTACCACTTTGTATTTTCCGAAGCTGAAGTTATTCGCACGCTCCTAGATGTTTTACTTCAAGATCAAGTAATTTAAAGGTACTGAAAGTTTTATAGTATCTTTCTTGAGGAGCCCTTCTTCGGAAAAGAGACCTATTCCACTGGCATTATCAGCCCTTATTCATGCAGAATCTGTTTATTCATGCCCTGATCTCAATTTTTATATGCCCGAAAGCTACGCAAAACAGAATCTTTAATTTATACTCGAGAAGATATAATTTATCACTTGATCAATGAAAGCCAGCTGCTGACAAAACTGTTCAAAACTAATACGCATTCACATACAGACTAGGTACTGAAAAAGCGATTAACAAGGAAAAATACATTGAATTTTCTACTGTTTCTCCAAATAAAAACGAGGGTGGAAAGCATCTAGCAATTCAAATACGTCTCACAGAGCTATACACATCAGCATAAAATACATTCATACGAGACAGAATGCCGCATTTGTAAAGATTTCTGTTTTCAAAGAGAACCAGGTTTTCTTTGACTATTTCTTGTAGCAGTGCAATAATTGCATTATTCTTTGCATCAGGGACCGAGTTTAAGGGGGCGACGGGAGGGACATGTCCCCCAACTTTTGTATAAGGGAGGATGTAATATTTTTTGCCCCCCAATATTTTGTGATATAAAAATAATGCATTGAAGTGCTATTTGCTTTTATCTACAAAGAACTCTCCAAGTGCTAATACTAAAAATAATAAAGTTTTGTGTACTTAGTAAAGAAGCATTATGCGACTGCTATAACTCAATGGGCGTACCCAGGAGGTCACTTGGACCATGGTCTCCGAAATATATTATTTCCATAATTTGCCTCCCACATTTCCAAGTTTACAAAAAGGTCGTACTACAGCTGATTGAACATGGTGACGTCATCGAAGCGCAAACAATCCACATTAACATGCATGTAACACAAACTTTGTCCCCTCAAAGTTTTCTAGCAAACTCGGTCCCTGCTTTGTATGTTAGTGCGTAAACCTCAATGTTTTCCGTTTTGTTGTGAGGCACGCAAATACATGCGGGAAGAAATCAATTCTTTTGGAAATGGGGGCTTAGGTTAGTTATTCGCCGACACAATGCATACGCTCTTTTGCTTCGTATAGCTTCGAAAGGGGTTTAATACGTGGAGGATGAAGTCTGTTGGTTAAGGTTTGCCTCAGTAACCCGTATAAAATAGTGTTTTAAGCTTATTTGCAAAATACCTTGAGTCATAAAAGATTCGATTTCTGCATCTTTTTTTCCGCAAGATGAGATAAACAGAGCACCCACTAACAAAAAGAAGGAAGTAGTTGAAAACTTTATCGATCAAGATGAATTGATTTTCACAGCAGAGCAGTGTTTCAATCAATTTTTCGATACTGCATCTCTTCTACCTCGCGGCCAAATGAGAAAATAATTTCTAGGAAAACATGCTACTTCATGAAGACAAAGGTAAAGACAAATGCTTGCATAGAGTTTGGACTTTAAGATTGTGAACGTTGGTAACATTGAAAAGAATTGATTTGTTAATTTATTTATTGTAAAATATCAAAAAGAGCAAAGCTTTAACTCATTGGGAAAACTAAAGCGATTTGAAAAACGTTTTACTCCGGTTTTGCAAATAGTTGATGGGCACAAATAAACACAAAAATTCGCAAAACTGTTTTGTCACTTTTCAGCCATATTCTATATTCTATGTACTTTTGTTAAAACTTACAGCTCTCTTTGTACGCGACAAATCACACATTGAAAAACATATAGTTTTAGTTTTTTGCCCAGTGACAATTGCAGCTCTATATTTTCCAGCACTGTCGCATCTTTTTGCATTTACAGGCTTTAGCCTTTCAGCAGCAAGAGATGATAAAGCACAATGGTAGTCTTAGCAATTTGTGGGCCTTGTGCAAAATATTCTGGGGCCCCCTTGTGTGAAAGACCAAAATTCGTCATCATTTCAGACAAAGCCGTTCTATCTCGTAATGCATTTAAAACCTTTATTTTAATTGTATTTAACAACGATATCTGATATTTAATCTCACACCAACTTATTTACCTTTCTTGTAATACGTTATTCTTCCCGTACATGCACCATAATCCGCTGCACAAACGACACAAGTAGAACTAGCAGCAACGCTACAGAGCGGGTGCCTGACGTTTGTTACTACACAAAGAAATGAACTTTTTTGCTTTAGTGATGATCAAAATTGGCGCATATTTTCTGCTTTGACTGTCTCTAGTCGTGTTATGCTGTCTAGTCGTGATAGGAAACTGCTTTCACAAAAAAATAGATATAAATAACCTGGAATGAAACTTGCTAAAAGAACATTGGGCACCATTTTTTAGCTTTTTGGGCGCCATTTTTAGCATGTTGGGCGACGTTTCGTAGAAAAAAAAAAACATGGCAAAAATGTGAAATTTCATTTGAACCGACAATGACTCGAGCTTGCAAACCAATAACTTGAATTGACTCGACAGTTCTTGTTACTCGACTCTGACTCGACTTGAAAAAATTTTAGATGACTCTGATTCGACAAAGATGGCTCGGTGAGGTCACATCACTGATATGAGCTACAATCTCGAGATACAGTTGTGAAAATAGTTATTCAGTTACAGAAAAGTGTGTTGAGGTGCCCTTTTCACCCGACAACCATATAGGGTCTTCTTAGGCGTATCCAAAAATTAATTTTTTCAGGTGTCAAGTTGATCCGGGTGTTTTCTGACTGCGAAGACTCGAAAGCCTGTTAATCCCGACTCCCTCGAGGAGCGTTTGGGGATACTTCCCCAGAAAATTCTACATGCAGAATGGGTTTGGTGCAAGTCTAGTGGGGAATTCTCTGTGGGATTGGAAATGCTAACAAAATGAATAAATCAAACTAGACTAATGATTGTCCACAAATACCGAAGTTTGCTGTAATCAATGATAACTGTCGCTGCTCTTACATTCTATTTTGTGCGAAACGCGATTTTACCGTGGTTACCGTGGTTACGCAACTTTAGAAACAGGTTAAAAAATTACAAGAGACAGCAGAAAATCGGTCGATAAAAAGCAGCTGAACTTTTGTCCAAAAACTGTTGCTAGACGCTCTGATGATAAGTCAATATTCATTTTTAGTCTGCAACTAATCTGTTGTAATTTATTGTCAGCCTACCTGACGTGTAAGTTGTTTTTTACGGTTAGGTTTGCTGTTTTGTTATTTACGCTGTCACTGAACACGCTAGCTCTAGCCAAGCCTAGCCTGTAAGTACATAAGTACATGCACTGTAAGTTAATCGTAGCATATTTTTGCTGTTTTCCTTTGACTAACGAAACGAGATGCACACTCAGCAAACTTGTAGGAAAAAATACGGTCTATGTTAGCTTTAAGGCACAATTTTACTGCTAATTTAATTTTTGTCCAGTTAGCAAGCAGCCCAATCTTATCGAAATCAAACAAGTGTTTTAATATAAACGTACGGCTTATGTGGCAATGGGACGGTATTTTTTTATTAAATATTTCATTTAAGACAATTTTTCCTAAACATTTGATGGTCACGAGCCCCTAGTACATCTTCATAAAGGTTACGGACCCGGAATCAAAAAGAAACGTGGCAATAAATATTTGAAATTAGGACTTAAATATCGTATTAGTACTTAAAATTGTCTGCAAAGCCTATTAACCCTTTCGAAATGTCAGAGCAAAGCCAAAACTACTGTATGAAGCCACGTTAAGTCTTGCTCACATTTTTTTGCAAGTAATGCGAGCGTGCGACCAATAGAATGTCTATGTTTGACAAATTTGCTCGTTTTAGCCTTGTTATGCTAGTTTCAGGATTGTAACAAGCCTTAAAAGTGTTTGACAATAGTCGTTGAACAATGTATGCATCTGTTTTGCTCAAACCAACGCTTCTTTTCAATACGCCTTTATAGATGGTAAGACTGCAAATAAAACAATTTTTTTGCAAAATGCAAATTGACGCCAAAAGAGATGAGATGCCCCAAAACTAAAAAAATTAACTCACATGAATACAGGTGAAACGAATGAGTCTTAGTAACATTTCCCGTCTATTTTTGCAGCACAAAGTCGAGTTTGTTAAACAGGTTTGAGTTTTCGTTTTCACACTTCTTTTTGGATCTTGTAAAACTGAACTATGAAATAGCTCATGAGAAAGGCGTGTGAAGCTTTCAAGATTGTTGAAAGTTTTTGATAAACGCCCTTGGGTCATTTTGCTGTCGTATGTATGTTGCAAATTCATAAGCTGAAGAGGATAGTTGAGTCAACGCATGGAAGGTTGCAACATCATATGGGATCAAGCGTGGCGTGCCAATGTTTGCTTTTTTGACTAAGCAATATTTTTCTTCACGATTACGTAACCTGACAAAAGGTCGAGAGTTTGTTTTATGGGAGAAGCAAAAGCAAAACAATGCTTATGATCGTAATTTTTGTTTTAATAGTATTGATTTGCCGCATACTCGTGGTCCATATCACCAGCACAGTCGAACAACACAAGAGAACAACAATGGTTAGTCAGCGCATTACAGAGCAGGTGTAAGCACATACATCATCAACAGTGAGAGAAGCAAAGCACTTTAACAGCGCCCCAACTATAACGTCATTCACTCATCGTCATACAGGGATACGGCAGTGGGAGAGACATGAAGACGTTCTAACATCAGATTTTGAAACAAACAGCTATCTAGATTTTGGAAGTTTAGTAGCGTGCATGGGGTCAACGTTTAAGAAGTTACACATTTATTGCGCAAGGGGTTTGTGCCAGTGTTTGCTTGCCATCGGAAACCACGCTACATTACTTACTCACGGACACGGTTATGCAATATATAAGAAGTGTATGAGAAACGCATTTCATGACTGAACCATACCAAATCCTTTGCAAAGTGAATTATGGCGTTCAGTTTTTTCTTAGGTTCGATTGTAAATGTAGAAATTACTATAAATCAATAAACGGCACAACGCAGACGCACCACAACACACTTTTTATTAAGCAAATTTGTTTCGCAGATACCTTTTCTTTTTTTCAATACAAAACTATTATCCATTTTGTCTGTTAAACGCAGCAGATACTGTTACTTCCGAACTTTGGCCAATATAAAAAATTGAAATTTTTTAATTCCTCATTTTTTATTACGTGCTTTGCTAGACTCTATATCCCAGAGGCGAGTCAGACAACACAAGTACGCAAAATGTTGACCCACAATGCATAACAGGGTAGGTGTTACATGATTAATTACAGGGTTAATAAATAAACATGATATGTCGACGTTTGTGATTACAACGAAAGGCTTTTACAACGAAAATATAGCCGAGCATCGCAACTTGCTCCCAGAACCTGTCATATAAGCAGTGGCGATTCTAGAATGAGAAACGTGGGGGGGCCACTACGGGGCTAAGGAAAAAGTAGGGGGGCTACATAAATGTCCATCTTGCATGGCGATTTTTCATTGTTTTGAAGATTAAGTTGCTATGATTTACCTTATCACACCCAACATAGGCTTGTGAACATCATAAAAGATGAACTAGCGTTAATATTCACTAGGGACACCTAAACGCCAATGTAGATGCAATCACACACGTGTACTGCTATGTCGAAAATTATGTGCTAACAATGCAACTTCCGCAGCACTGCACATGTAAATCGAAATACCATTTTCCGTACACAATTGTGCCGGCCTCACGTGAACGAAAGCAGCTTTAGAAAGTGAACGTAATTCACACGAAAGCGAAATGGTTCCAACCACGAATTCCATCTTGACACAGAGACAAGTAGGCAGGCGCGGATTTACCATTAGGCTGAAAAGGCTTAAGCCTAGGGCCCC
>JGI24159J19872_10001695_pt1 | contig 24910 bp, 15 predicted proteins | sample Ectturendosymbi4_FD_19872 | JGI IMG/M metagenome (IMG submission 19872)
CTTTATTATTTTTTTGACTGAAGATGGATTAAGATTAATCCGAAACGTCTCAGAATAAAAATGTATAGTTTTTTGAAGGCTTTTTTAGTGTTAATGAGTTTGAGAAAGATTTTTTCAAACCCATGAACAACAGCGGCAAGACGATGGAAAATATCCGCAACCGGGTAAATATTCGGTTGGTCAATAACCAAAAGCCGCTGAAAAAATGTGTGGCAAAACCAAACTTTGATCACTGCACTGTATTTGATGAAATCTTGTCGCAGTGCACATGAAGAAGACAGAATTGGTTTTCAATAAACCTGTACCTTGGAATGAGTATTCTGGATTGACAAAGACCTTAATGTATGATTTTCATTATCATTACATCAAGAAAAAATTCGGTTCGAAGGTGAATCTGTTGTTCACGGACACTGACAGTCGTTGCTATGAAATCGAAACAGAAGATTTTTTCAAAGATATTTCAGCTGCTGACGTCCAAGAAAAATGTCACACTTCAAATTTCTCACCAAACCATCCTTCAGGTATTCCAACAGGAATCAACAAGAAAGTTCCAGGAATGTTAAAAGATGAGGCTGGAGGGGAAATCATCGAAGAGTTTGTTGGCTTGCGAGCGAAGCTATACGCAATCAAGAAACTCGATGGTGAAGAAGAAAAAAAAAGTGTAAGGGTGTCAAGAGGGGGGTCGTCAAAAAAAGCATCAGTTTCGAAGATTTCAAAAAATGTTTATTCTCTGGAAGACAACAACTACGAACTATGAATATCATCCGGAGTCATAAACATGAAATCTATACAGAGACAATCAGACGACAAACGTATCATAAGACCTGACAAAATAAATACCTTTGCTCATTGCTACAGGGCGGGCTGACATGAGAAACCAACAAGGGAAACGACAGGGCGACAGGGGAGGCCTAGCAAAGTGGGGCAAAATGAACAAATGCCCTCTACTGTTGACAGCCAAACTTCATTATGTTAAGGAGTCGGTGTGGGAAATTTTGGAAAGCCCGGAGTCGGACATTTTACCTCCGACTCCGCAACCCTGCTGAGAAACATACTGAAGTTATAATCTGAGGCAGAATAACGCTGATGCCGTTCCGTGGGTGACGCTATAGTTTCGGAAATATGTCATCATTAACGACTGATCATAAATGCATTAACGTCTAAGATATAGAAACTTTGTGTAACAAACATTGAAAGTTATAACCCACTTTATAAAGTTACGTCACGTGCATCCGATGTTTGTCAAAATGGTTGATTAAGTTCAGCCGGTTTTGAAGAAATTAGCGTTATAACCACGAAAACGTAAACTCTTAAGAAAAACGTAGAGCCTTTATCTCAAGAACAAAATATGTGAGCTTTTAAAAATGTATTGTTTTTTTTTTTTGTTCTAAAACCGGCAGTCAGGAACAGATGGTCAAAATCCTACTTTATAATTGCGCAAGGGGAACTGTGCATCAGTTGCTTTCATTCGTTGTTGTATTGAAAACTTTCAAATTGCCTTCACGTTGCTGAATTGTTTCTCTCACACCAGCTCAATAAGCTTTGCAGCATAACATCCAAAGCGGTTGGTCAGGTTCACCAGTACTGTAAAAACCTTTTCAAATCTATTCATTTTTGATTTACTAAGACGTTTCGGTTTGTGCTCATTAAATTCATTAACAGCGGGCACACACTAGAACAGGGGTTTTTAACCTGGGGTTCGCGAACCCTTAGGGATCCACGAATGTATTTTAGGGGGTCCCTAATCCAAAATCTAATCAAGAAAATCCGCTAGGTTTTATCCCGCCTCTTTGAGCCATTATTCACTTTAATCGCACCACAACTGTAGCCTGAAATGTTCATGCTGCAAGTCGACTGACCTCTTTTTTATTTGATTTTGGGGACGGCAATTGGCGGCAGGCCAAAGCCTGTAATTTGTTCTTGCCGGGGCGGTTGAGGCGCTCACTCTAAGAAGTGATCAAATCTAATTTCTCAATAATCGAAAAAACGTTGACAAACCGAAAGGGGTCCGCAGCGGTTTTGGGTGCAGTGAAAGGGGTCTACAGCGACTGAAAGTTTGAGAACCGCTGTTCTAGACCAAAAAAACTTTGCCACAACAGTTTGAAGTGAAGTATCATTATCTCACCTTCAGAAAACCATTTACAGCTCTTTCAAATTGGAGGTAGCCGTAAGCATCGTATTCCCACATCTCTGCACTCATTTGAATGAAAAGGTACACTTTGGCAGTGTAGGAACGCAACACGAAATTAGTATTATCCGTAATAAACCCACACTTGGTCTTCATGCTGTTAGCCCACATTTCGCTCACCTTCATAGCCAAAAAACAAAACCAGCAGTAACACTAACCAGACGCAAAAATAAATACATAAATATATATATATATATATATATCAGCATTATAAGAAAATCTAAAGGTTGAAGAATTTTGACGTTTACGAGCCGAAATTACATCGAATTTACAATTTTGACGTTTACGGGCCGGAATGTACATCTATAATCACACGCGCATCATTCTGTGTTGAAGAACGAAATTCGTTCGTATGCTTGCACGTCTGCAATGCAAGCCCGTAGCGACCGACCCCGTTACATCTTTACTACAAGCATACAAATTTAATCATTTTTTTATAACAAAGCAGTCGCAGCCAAGCTAATCGAGAGCAAGCAGTTATTGACAAGAACAACAGCTTGTAAGAATTACGCAAACTTTATAGCCGAGGCTTTCGAAGGTTTCCAAAATAATTGCATTTGCAGCACAAGAATTACTCGAAATTTTTTTATCAACTTTTGGGTCTGACTACATCTTCACGGATTTCCTTACAATATTGTTTTTGAAAGTTGAAAAATTTTATATAGAAGCATGCCCAACAAACTGAGCTCATAACAACAGTCATTTTTCATTTCAATCTTATAAATTAACTATACATCATACCTGAGCTCTGATGCCTGAGTATTCCACATTTTCATCGATGTAAACACAAGAATCAGTAAAGTTTCTTTTCATCCGTAGCATGTCACTGCGACTTATGTACTGGTCCTTGAATGACACTTCCAGAAGGTCAATAGTGACATCCTAGGAAGTATTTCAACGCAACAGCTAAATGACCAGTATAACAAACAACTCCTACTAGCTAAATATTGTCCTCTAAGTGCGAACATTGTGAAAAAATAGTTTTAAGTCAAGCACAAGTAGACATATACAAACCAATAAAAGTGCCTGGCAGAAATTACATTACTATACAATAGTATACACTGTTACTAAAATATAGTCCCGCAAACCTCCGGATTCACTTTGACGATACAGACATCTTGAAAAACTTGCAGGGCAAAAGAATCAGCAAGCTTTTTCTTGACGCTAATTGTTTCTTTAGGAAGATCCCCTTTCAGAGATTTAATCTGCAAAAAGAGCACCAAATTAAGTGTAATCTACTGTCCAAGCACATTTTTTTAGATTAGTAGAGAGACATCATTTAAAACTCTACTTATCATGGAGTGTAAGTCATTACAGCAGGGTGCTTAACCTTTTCAAACATGTGGCCAATTAAATAATATCGTGGCTCATCGACTGTAGAACTTCGGCAAATAAATAACAATTGCACATGCATAGAGCAGAAGTAGCAACAACTAAAAACAATCTGTAATAACAAACGTGCACTACAATCAATGCAAAGACTGAGACTATTTGTTGTTAGAAAACATATGTATGACTCGTAGATATTCGAGGCTCAGTACATGATAATGCACAGGCGAAGTTATTTTCCACATTCAGCTTGCTTCCAGATTATTTTGTTTTCATGGCAACAAGAGTCGCCTGTTTGCCTCAAAATGCCTTCAGTAACTTCACATTATGTACAACGTGGTAAGCTACGCGGAAATTTAATGTTGCAATAATTTCTAACACATAATGATGAAAGAAAGTGTATTATGAATATGATGTTTGTAGCTCAGAGCTACTAATGCTTTCGATTAAAAGGTTCATCTTGCAAAAAGTATTCAATTTCAATAACACCAGGCTGTGGCTCAACAAAAGTTTTTCCATGCCCCATAGGTTAAGAAACCCTGCTTAGAACCATACATATCGCAAAGCAATCACATCCACTTTCATCATGATATGCTGGTTGCCAGGATTCTCAACTTCAAGATCACAAATTGTAAATTAAGTAAAAATTTTTGATTTATTACAACAGCAACAACATTACCATGGAGGTTAACCTGTTTTACTTCATAGTTAGCTACACAATAACCTCTGCAAAATTTTCTAATGTTTGGCTCATTCGGGTTGAACTGAGCCAAGACATGCATTGCAAATACTGTTGGCACTTTGACCACACAAACTGGTCACTGTTCAAAGAGGGACAACCAAAACTTAACCATGTTCATTCACTGCTCCTTCATTACAATATTAAGCAGTATGGCATATTACTATATTCAAGGCAAAGTAATGATGCAATTTAAAAATGGAGATATCTGTACGTTTGGATCAACAACATGGCGACTGGTGCAGCTTGCAAAATTTGTTTGTTCTGAAACATACAAATTTAAGCAAGTGAGCAAAATATGTAAATTTATTTGTTCAATATGAAATGACAAGTGCTAAGCAGTGCAAAAAAACAAATGCTGTCCTTATACTTGAGAAATGTAGCAGCCCACGTTGAAGAAAATAAATAAACTAAAACCAAAAAGCATGATCTAACAGAGAAAAACATGTTTTTGCCACTCAGACTTCAAAGAAAATCAATTTTAAAGCAGGGCACTGCTTTGAAGTTCCAGAATGATCTAATCAAAACATTGCCTACATGCCTACACAGTGAGTTCTATGTGGACTAATAACTTCCGTAACTAAGGAAAATATTAAACATTTCAGCTGTTGACCAACACTTTTCTGAATTTTATAGGAGTTTTGTAAATCATATATTAGGTTGAATTGTTTTATCAATAGAAAAAAACTATTACTATAGATAGTTTCATGCCAAGTTTTTATGGAGAAGTGACTTGCATCCAAGCAATAAACCATTCAAACATAAGAACCAAATGCAATTTGGTAAAAACAAAAACGATACAAATGTTTTGTACTTGCACTAAACATTCTTTAACAAACACACTTTCACGAAGTAAATTTGACAGAATGCCTCTTCATCAATTTCGGTGATTTCCTGCTGATACTTGTATATAGCTGTTTAACCAGCAAGCAGCAGTAAGACCACATCTCATTCATTATTCACATTCCTCAAAACTAAATTACAAAAACAACTTTTAGTATAAAATAAGCACACTGCAATGTCTTAAAATAGTAATACCACAACCTGAATCAGAAGAAAGTTTGAAGGATTCCCATCACACTGATAAATCTTGACTAAATCATTCAACTTCAAACCAGGGAAGTCCCCAGCATTGAAAACCATATATTCATCTGGCAAAAAAGATCAAAAAACATCACAGTCATATTCATTAGCTATTTAGTGAAATCTGTAAATCCAATCAACAACCAAGCACAGCTAATTGGAATAAAACAACCAAAAAATAACAATCAAGACTTAAAGAGCAGTTCTGAAATTGTTTGCAATGTTTTCAAGATGCTTTGGTTTAGAAGATCCAAAAAACTTTGGATTTTAAAATCAACTAAACACAAGTATATAATGCCACTAATGCTTTGTCACATCTGAGTCAAAAGCCAGGGAATTTTTGTAGACCGAATCATAATTTTATTAATGTGAAAAAATAGTGATGTAAGATAAGAGGTACTTTTCAAAATATAAGGTGCATGCAAAATAAAAACAAGACAATATGAATTATTATAAGATTGTTTTTAGGACAATCATGGTATTAAATATTTTTTTAATTTGCAAAAAACAAGTTAACATGTTTGTTTTGAACTGGTATAGCAATAAAATAGTTTTATCAGTCTGCTATTCTGGTCCGTTGAGTTTAACTGACTGCATTTGAATTCAGTAATATGGTTTCCAACCTTAGATTTTTTTCACGCAAAATTATGTTATGAGATTAAATCTCATTTTCAGATTAAATCTCATTCTCTTGGACATACAGTACACTTCAAATTATAAATTTAATATCATTATCAGATACACTTTGCGATCGGCTGCATTATGAAACTTAGGCTTTTGTTGGATCAAATGCTTAACACTGCAAATGTTCTTGCTGACACACATGCATTGAGGATAGAAATCATAATAGCCAAGAATCACCAGTGGTGCCCTAGAATGAGAGCATGCTTTCTTAGGTTTCTTTTGGTTAGTGATGCAAGTTGACAAAATCAAATGTCACAAAATTACCTACATAGTTTCAAGGATCGTTGTGCTAACAAATTAGAATTACTATGCTCAATTTGGGAACTTTTATGCTTTCCTTATGATGATGATAATGTTTTATTTCAGACACAGGGTCCATATCAAAGGCGCAATCAAACAATGCAGGAGCACAAAAAATGGTTAGCCACAATGCATTGCAGAATAGGTGTTTGCACACGACCACACTGGCAGGAGCAAAACATTTTAACAGCACCCCAACTGTAGCATCATACACCCAACTATTTAATACAAGGGATCCAGTAGCGTGAGAGAAATAAAGGCATTCCAACATCAAAACTTTGAGGTAAACAGCTAACCGACAAAAAGAAAAAAGTGAAAGATAAATTCTGATGGGGTACACAGTGTGTACCAGTGTGACACTGGCGCACAGAGGCATCCAAATTGTTTCAATCAAGATTTCAAATGCTTTGCAATGCATATATCACGAGATCGCCAGCTAAATAATTTTCCTAGATTTTGAAGCAGCCATTTAATTTTCCTGAATTTCAAAGCAGTGCACGGAATGATTTTAATTGTTATGCAAAAACAATACCGATGAAACACGTACAATGGACAAGCACAGCACATTATAAAGTTGTGCTTTTACATTTGGCATAAAACAAAATAAACATATTCAAAAAACACTGTCTACCAAAAGGACAACTTTCCCAGCAAAAAATCAGACACTAAGATCTTACAGAGTATATATTTCGCCTACCAGGTAGGCATCCCCAGCTCTTATTCAAATAGAATCCAAAAAAACACCATTCTAACTTAGCCACCAAACAATGCTTGAAGTTAACATGCAAGTTTCACTTCTTCATTAAACAATTGCATGAAAGCATGATCATCATAGAAAGATGTTAACTGCTTGAAATCATGTTAGAATCAACAAAATTATGATGAACAATAACTTCAAAACTGCAGAAAATTATATAACTTTGGCAACATGAAAATGGTCAGAAAAGTAAAATTTATGAAGAAACTCAGCTTCAAAATGCAAAAATAGACAGCAAGACATGTTTACATTATATATTCATAAAAATTTCCTGCTACAGTCTGAATTCTGTGGCAGTTTTTGGTAAGATATAACGCCTGACATGAGAATTTTCAGATACCTAATGTGTGGCAAATCAGGCGTAGTGGTTTTTCAATGAAGAGAAGTTGTCGTTTCACAGCAGATTTACCAGCTAGTCTGTATTTTTGTGGCAGTTGTTGAAGGAGATATTATGCATGACATCAACATTCAAGCATGTGCATTGCAAGGTAACCAAGCACAACAAATCATGCATGATCACTTTCCACAAAAAGGGCATGCATAGAGATTGACTGCTGCAAAAACATTGTCTTAACAGAACCTTTTAATCAAACATGCTTTCACTGTCTTAATCATTTTCAAAGCATCAAATTACAAAAGTATGACAATATTTTTAAAGTGTAACAATGACCTGGACAAGCCCGTACATGAAGAAAATGTTCTAAAAAGTGTCTTCCACCACATGCACTTCAATCTGGCCCGCAACCCTATGAAAGTTGTTATTATTGCAACCACTCTGCTGGCATTGTGCCAAAATGTGCAGTTCACCATGAACGGAATGTGCACGAAGAACAACACCTTATATATGTGGCGCAAACAAGCAATAATAGAGTCATCTCGCTGGGTGAACTCTATTATTGTTTGCTGCCACAGTGTGAAGCTTCGCTTACATGCCGCTCGGGATTTCTGATCACAACAAAATGGTGCTGTGACCAGGATGTGAAGGTCGTGCCGGGTTCAGCCTTCACACAAAGAACGTACCATTGGTGCGGTTCATAGTAAAAAAGAGGGGATGTTGTTACAACCTCTCAACTGGCGTTGTACTGAAATGAGCAATTCACCACGAACAGAATATGCGCGAAGAACAACACCATATATATGTGGCGCCAACAAGCAATAACAAACAAAGTGATCTCATCAGATGAACTCCAATGTTGCTTGCTGCCACAGTGCGAAGCTTTGTGCACATGCAACTTGGGCTTTCTGGTCGCAACATTACACAAAAGTTAATACCAACCATTTCATCTTTTGGTGCTGTACTGTATAAAACTATTTGAACATTGCTCTTATTCGAGAGCTACTATTGATCATGACCAAGACTTACATGATCTGCAAAAATTTATTGCACAATAATTTGTGGCCATTGATCAAGCTTCAAACAAAATAGACTCTTAGACATTACACAACTGTTACATCATAATGCAAACCTCAGAACTAAAGCATATTAATAATACGCTTGAAGTTCAACCTGATTCTAAACTTACCACTGAAATTTTCATTGTGCACTTTCAACTTATATCGCTTTATCATTATCTTCAGACTTCCAAACAAGCATCGATCAATCAAAACTAGCCAAATTATCTTTATCTTTTGGTAATATAGACTGCAAGACAAATGGGATTCAATTCAACACTGAACAATCCTTAACAAAAAATAGGTTAGGTACCTCAACAAAATTTTGAAATTTAAGAAAGATGCAGAACTACCAACTTGCATCAACGCACTTACGTTACACCTAGGTGCCAGGTGAACGTGAATCATTATAAACATGAGGTAGTCCGTAGTGTCTATTTTACCGGTTAGTGTTGTTGTTAGATTAGGGTTCGGTTAGGATTAGGGTTAGAATCAGGGTTAGTATTAAGGTTAGGTTATAATTAGGGTTAAGTTAGGCTTAGGTTAGTGTTAACTTAACATTAGGTTAGCTTAGCATTAGGTTAGGGATATGTTAGCTTAGCATTAGGTTAGGATTAGCTTAGGGCTACGGTTAGGTTATAGGTTTTTCTTTTAGTTCTATTTACTTTCTACCAAGCGTTTTGCTGCTGCCATCCTGGCGGCAAAAAAATAGACACTGCCTAAACATACCATGCCTAATGCAAATTTTAACACAACATTAAACAGGCTTATATTGAAAGTTGTCTACAAATGATTAATTTTATTAACCCTACCTTACTTAATTCTCAGTGACGTGCTTCAAACGCAACAATTAATAAGCCTCTCATTAATCTGAAAAATAAAGCTAGGCTACCAAACTAAATACAAAGACCAACTAACTTGAGCAGACATTGCACTGGAAGAATCTTTCCAGCACTTAACATATTTATGCCTGCCTAAACTTCATATTCTATCACATACGTAGGTTCTCAAATTGGGGTTTGCAGACCACCAGGGGGTGAAAAAATTGGTGTTTGTGAGTTTGTCAATTGACAAAAAATTCAAGATATTATACCAAGGTGAAGTTACTTCAAGTTAGCCGGCTACCCGCTAGAGATGGCACAGGCCGCTAACAGTCCAGTCTTCGGGCCATCCGCTAAAGCAAAGGTCTTGAAAAAGTCCGATAGCAACTTTTTTAGCGGTGACGTCATTCCGGGCCGCTACGGGCCGCTGCGGTCTGCTTGCCAATAAGGCAAAATTTTTGTTTTTTGCAAAATTTCAAACTCTAACAATGAAATTGTTTGCTGCTGTTCTTTTTCTTTCACCATTCTGCTCATATTCCGTTTCGCTTTTTTCCATGCAAATAAGTGGACCATCATGGTCCAACATGGTCACCATGTTAAGAATCAATCAAAGCAACAAACACTTTCATTTATAGTCTGTCGCCGTTGCCCAGGTTTAGGTTTAGGACAGGTGTTCTTAGACTTCAGCATTTCGATAGATGAGCATGTAGGCCTACCCTTAAAATTTCTTATGACAAAAAAGTTGAAGAAAACAACAAAAATATTTTTACCAACAAGCATGATTTTGAAAATTATATTCACAAATGAATGTATATACATTTTGAAATGACATATCCTATATGTAAACATATTTTTCCCTTCATTTGCTAACCTTAAATGTACCCCTTCAGATAGGAAAGGTAGCCCTATAGGTTCATCCTCCCAGATTGGAAACCCCTAGTTTAGGATTACCAGAAGCTAAGTTTAAGTTAGGGTTTAAGGTTTAGATTTAGGGTTTAGTATGTTATTACTAGCAATTGTAGTGCAGCCTAGTGCACACTTGCCGTGTGACATGTTACAGTCGGTGGATGAATAAGTTTTGAAAAGTGAAGGTCCCATAGCCAACGTAAAGCCACTGCCTTAAGACTACATGGTTTTAGTGTTCAAAGGACAATGAACTGAAAACTTAAGTGTTGTTACTTGGAAGTGGCTGCGGAACTACCCATGGATCTTGCTAATTCAAAACTTATTCAACCACACCCCTCGCATGACACGGTTCAAATAAAACGGTCACTTTGTCACTCAACTAGCATTGATCTAGTAGCCAAACGGATAGGTTTCAAGTCTGCCATGCCAATGGTTGAGGGTTCACCTTTTGACGTGGCGCCTTATGTTTTCGTAAGTGAATGCTTACACATTTCAATTCGTGGGAACAGTTTTTCTTTACTTTTTCAAAAACTTTCCAAACTTTTCCTTTAGAAATTAGCATTAGGTTAGTGTTAGGTTAGCATTAGGTTAGCGCAGGGGTGGGCAAACATTTTCTACGGAGGGCCACATTGTTGAATCGGATTTTATTCCTACCAAGGGCCGCATGCTAGTATTACACAATACATCTATAATTGCTTTGAAAACTTAAAAAAAGGTTTACATGAGCTGCCACAAAATGAAGGTAACAATAATAATCACTTTTCGAATGAAACGTGTGGAAAAAAACTTGATAATTATAAACCTAAATCTAATCGATAAAATTACTTCAACATAAGACTCAAAATATGTACTATCTGTACATGTGACTGCCCTGCGGGCCGCACAAAATGCGCTCGCCGACCGAATGCGGCCCTCGGGCCGTACTTTGCCCACCTCTGCGTTAGCGCATTAGCTTAGTGTTAGCTTAGCATTAGCTTTAGGTTTGGGTTAGGTTAGCGTTAGCTTAGGGTTGGCTTAGCTTGAGTATTAGGTTAGGGCTACGATTAGAGTTAGGGTTAGGTTTACCTTTTGTGTTTACTATGTTTCTGCAAAGCCTACTAGCCTACTGCATTCTGATCCTCCTCGTGCGTTACTGGACATCACGTTGTCAGGAGATGGTTGAATACAAGAGGTTTCAAATTCAAAGATCCATCGATGGTTCTGTAGCCACTGCCTTGTTACTTGGCTTTTAAGTTTACGTTATATTACGGGCCACGGGCCGGTCCGGAAAATAACTTGTGGTTTAGCATAAAGATAAACAGTCCGGGCCGGGCGGTTTCTTGTTACCTCCGGTCAGCCCGGGCTACAAAAGTGCTGGCCCGTGCCATCTCTACTAACTAGCCGCACTTTTCGCGGGATGCGAAGTTCCGAGAAAAATTTCTCTTCGCAAATCAGCAAAAACAAAGTAATCTATCTGAATTTGAATAAGACCTGATGATGCCTACCAAACAGGGTTGCCAGACATTTCTTGAGAAAAAAAGCCAAACTATGTCTAAAAAAAGCCAAACCGGGTTAGAAAAAAACAAATTGTTTAATAAACTTGAAATTTAAAATTCTTCATTAGTTGTAGGACATTTTAGAAGAATAAAGTTGTATTATTACCTCTACAAAGCACATTCCAATTCTACATCTTTTTTTCTACAGTGTTCCCACTCGAACCTTTGGCATTATGGCTTGCCGGATATGCTACAATGTTATTCTTCTATTGCTTGCCAGATAGCTTTTGAGAAGATGCACCAAGCACTGTCTAAAAAAGCCTAATAATACATTTCAGCATGATATATAAAAAGCCAAAACACCACTCTGATTGCATGTGCCAACTGCCTCTAAGAAAGCCAAATATTGAAAAGAAAAAGCCAAAAAGCCAAACAATTTTTTTGGCGCCAACTGCCTCTAAAAAAGCCAAATTTGTGGGCGTCAAAAAAGCCAATCTGGCAACCCTGCTACCAGAGATCAGAGATGACAACGGAGCCGGAGTGCCGGAGTGGACTTCAGCCGGAATTGGGATTTTCGGACGGAGTAGCAACAGGAGCCGGAGTCAATATTTTAAGTTCGAGCAGGAGAGGAGCCGGAGTCAACATTCAGGTCTGTGCAAGAGCCAATCAAACATTTTAAGATACCTATCAAAATTTCTGCAATTATGCTTGTTTTCAAACTGAATGGAATGAATTGGGACGTGTTTGCTGACCAGCATCGTCAAATATCACAAATGTGTGACACTCCGTAGGAGAACTGAACATTTCACTACAATAGATGGTTTCAGAAGGTGGTGGCTATGCAAAATACAAGTGTGCAAGCAATAATGCACATGAAGAATTTAGGAATCTATGCCGTAACCATCAGAATATTGGGCTAATGATGTGGGCAAATGCACAAGACTGAAGACACATTAAAAAAGCAATGTTCAACAAAAGAGACGATAGGGAAGTAATAGTGTGCCGAAATGATCGATAGTGATAGGATTTGACTATTGGAAGTACTGTAATGTGCAGTAGTTGTGCAGTAGAAATAGAATAATTATTTGCATTGTGCAGATTTCTGGTCTAGCCATAGCTAGCATAGGCCAATATCTGCTCACGTTTTGGAGCCATCCTGAAAAAAGTTTGATGTTTGTCCTGAAAGTTGCTGCTTTAAACTTTTACAGTTAGCCTATATTATTTTGCAGCAATATATTGCCAACATCTACGTTAAATTTGAAAGGATTTGTAAGTTATGCGCAATGTTCATCATGTTAACTTTTTTTGTAGGATTTGCATGCACATTGAGATTAATGGCTTTGGTTTAGATTAGTACATTCATAGTTCAGAGTTTTGTCTGAGCACATGGTAAAAGTACGATTCAATGTTTGTAAAAAGATGATCAACTCCTGACCATGAAGATTCAAAATGAGTCTATTTTGAAAATTGAAAGTTAATCCACAATTCAAACAATTGTCACATAACTGGCTAATTATTTAAGCTTGAACTACGTAACTAGTGTTTCAACCGTTAACACTTTATAACTTAAATTGCAGTAGAACCTATAGGTTAAGATCCAAATTTAATAGCGTGTTATTTTGTCTCATGAGGAAAAAACAGTTCTGAAGTTATTATATCAGTTGCTGTAGTTACACGATTGTTTGAAGTAATCACATGACAAGTTCAAAACACATTACAAATTTGGAATGCATGAGCTACATAGCTGACCGTAACGCCTAATTTAAGTACAGGGAAGCTTTTAGTGGCTGTTTGTCTGTGTTGCGTTAAGTAGAGGCTAAGCCATAACTCTAAGCCTCAACATGTTGTGTCTTTCTGTATTGTGCTTTTCACATGACCACTTCAACCATTTGTATTGGATCAAAGGGGAAATAGCCACATCATATATTTTGTCTCATGAGGCAAAATAGACACTATCTTTTTTATATGAGCTACTTGGAAGTTCTCGGATTGTAAACAGGAGTCGGAGTTGATATTTGAAAAATTTTCGGAGTAGGAGCAGGAGTCAAGGCCAGAAGCAGGAGCTGAGTCAGAGTCTGAAAAATGCGACTCCGCTCATCTCTGCCAGAGATGAGCTTTGGACTGGATTTGGATTGGACTGGATCCGGACTATGAGGAATTTTGTTAATTATGGATCGGATCTGGACTTTAAAATGCTTTATAAATTTAGGAACAGGACCGGATTTGCACTGAGTTAGTGGAAAAGAATTATGCAATTTTTATCATTCAAAAGCTGTTTTTTGTTAAATTGTTTGGATTTATTTGGACTAGGGTTTTAAATTTTCTAAACCTTTTTGACTATGGTTGGATATGGACTGAGTTTTAAAAATTCAAGACTGGTTCTGGATCGCAAAATATGACAGTCCGCTCATCTCTGATGCCTACATCGTAGGAGAAATAGATACCCTGTAAGATCTTAAAGTGTGTGATTCTTTGCTGGGTAAGGATTTCTTTCCATAGACCAGGGGTTCCCAACCTGTGGCACGTGTACCACTAGTGGTACGCGAAGGTCTTCCAGGTGGAACGCGAGTAACTTCCATATTTTCACAAAAACTTGGATTCACAGCGCTTTCTGGTTAATGTAATCGGGTTTGTTTGTAAATGAATAAATTTTCCAGTAGCCTGCTATTCCTATTGTATCACAACATTATGATTTTCGATGCGCTGTTAGCATGGGTGGCGGAACCTTTTTCAAAGTGGGGGAGCACAAGTGCATGTCAAGACAACTATAGAAAAATTTTGTTGTTTGAATTGGCAACTGTGACGTCACAGACATGAAATATGACGTCATTACATACACACCATACGATGGTCTATATTACGCTGTTTCAGACAAAATGAAAACACTATGAAAACGTATAGGTTAACCACCTGAAATTCAAATTGGCTTTTACTGGGGTGCCACAATCAAAATAACAACTTTTCCACATCTTGAACACAGAAGTAACATGACTGAAGTCATTCCACAACTGCATTAGACACCGGAATACAAAGACAAGACAAATTATATGTAGCAACTAGCACATTGTCAGTAAGGATGCCAATTGTTCTGCCAACACAGAAACAAAATGTAACCATATATTTTGTGTTGCTAATGCGAAAACAAAAACACAATTAAATTTGATCTGTCAAATATTTCATTTTGCGTATAAGATTCAGCAAAATGTCACCATTTAGAATGATGTTAAAACGATTGAAATTACACCACTTTTCAATGGTGCAGCAGACTTTGGTTTCTGCCCGCAGCTTAATGTCTGGAATTGCAGTGCAAATAACACTTAATCGAACACACCTCGTGCGCGATGGCTCGATGCGCCTTTTAAGACACACGAATTGCGAACATTGGCTTGCGCGGTAATGATGGACGACGTATAGAGATGTTGAATAGGCGTGAGAGCCAATATCATCATTTTCATTTTTCAGTTGTCTCAAGTTTTCTGCTTGCATGTTCTGTTTGTATTCTGTTTGAAATCACCCGAGTCGACAAGAAATAAAGATGTGAAATTCAGTCTCAGTGTGAACAAGGATTATTATCAACACTAGATATCTTGAGCGACCACCATCGTCACCTACAATTACTTCCATCTCCTTCGACTGCTACAAATGGTTCCCAGTCTGGACCACTGTATCTACAATGGTGTGGCAGGAACTTTTTCCTATTCTACACACAAGTATGGGTGTCGGAAGGGGACGGGAATTTGAAAATGTTAGCAAAACACGTGTTTTCTCAATTTCGAGTGGCAAAAAACAAATTTCTCCACTTTTGGCCCCCACAGAAAAACTTTTGGAAAAATCCACCAGTGGCCCTCCTGAAAAATTCCTTCCGACGCACATAATAAGCATGTAAAATTAAACCACTTTTGTAAAATATTTTGTTGCATTACACCATCTGGCAACATTGTTCAGCAACACCAATGCGGTAAGCAAGCCATAGCAGGGTAACAGACCGTGCACGGTGTATTCTCCCAAATAATTATGAAATCCTGCCAAATTACATATAATAATTGACAAAACACTGCCAAATTTCTACAGTTTTTTTCACTAAACGACTTACTTCAACAATGGACCTAATACAAATTGTGTTACTTGAACCTACTGGGCAAAGTTCAAAATTGAAAAGTGGGGGGGCGGGCAGGCTCATGCTCCCCCCCAGTTTTGCCACCTATGACTGTTAGCAAATTCACGCCACGCATCAACCAAAAGGTGGACGATAAACAAAAACAAAAATTTCATTAAATGTAGTTGTGGTCTTTCATTGATATTTTAATGCATACTATTCTTCTGAATAAACCAAGAGTCGATCAAAATAGTTCTTCTGGAAGAAGTGGTACGCGTTGACAATACGGGTTGCACAAGTGGTACGAAATCCTAAAAAGGTTGGGAACCCCTGCCATAGACAAAACTAAACTAGTTTTCTTTACAGCAAATGAAAGGGATTCAATCTTCCATGATTACAGAAGACTTAGGCTGAATAAGAAACTATTGCAATGCAAAACAATTGTCAAAATTAAACAAATCCACTCAGAATATTTAGGCCAGAAACATGAAAAAAGCGAGTTTTCAAACAACTTTCAAACCGCGTTCCGGAGCAACTACATACACACATTTTATATCACAGTCTTTGTAATTTCATGTAGATTGCATTTCTGTTAAAATTTTGAAACTACACTATTCGGAATTTTGAGATTTCGTGAAAAATGTTAATTGCGGTTTTTACGCACAGATAGCGTCTGAGACAGACAGACATCGGCTGAAAACTTGTTGTTCATCCTAATTTTAAACAACTTTCAGGAACACCAACCAACGCATATTATATATCACAGTCTTTGTAACTTAATGCAGATTCCATTTCTGTCAAAATTTTGAACAACACTATTCGGAATCTTGACATTTCAAACAAAATGTTAAGTACGGATTTACGAACAGACAGCGTCTGAGGCAGAGAAATCTTGGCTGACAACCAGAGATGAGCGGACTGTGAAATTTTTTGGTCCGAGTCCAGTCATGATCCGATAAAATTGAATCCGATCCAGCTTTGATCCGCAAATTTTTTGGAAATCATTAGTCCAGACCTGATCCGCCCATGTAAAATCATGTATTTTATTTTGCCTCATGAGGCAAAAGCACTACTGAATACAATTAGTTGAAAGCAAAATAGTTCCAGGAGTGCTTTTGTCTCATGACGCAAAATAGGCACAGTCTTTTGGCATTTCCAAGATGTAATAAGTCAACGTCGTCTTTGCCATGAGAGGCAAAATCATTGCTGGAGTTTTTTTGCCATTTGGAGAATCTGATTTGTTGGATTGGTCAAGTGACAAGGACGATACACTTTAATTAATGTAAAGTCTTTGTAACATTCCCTAAAACCCTAAATCCAAAACCAAACCCAAAACCTACACCCAAATCTAAGACCCAAAACGTAAACCCTAAACCTAAAAGCTACACCCAAAACCTTAACTCAAAACCTAAACCCAAAACCTAAACCCAAAACTTAAACCCAAAACCTAAACTCATAACCTAAATCCAAAACTTTGAAACTAAACCCAAAACCTGAACCTAAATGCTGAACCTAAACATGAAACCTAATCCGTAAACGTAAACACTGAACCAGTGACTAAACCAGCTATGTCCAACCCACGGCCCAGTCGAGGATTTTGTGCGGCCCAGTTTGGGTTTCGCTGTGGTAAAAGTATTCTACACACTGTTTTGATAATCTTGAACATGACATTTTTTGTGCAGGTTGTCCTCAGCGCCACTTTATCTCGTCTGTATGCCACTGCAGTTAGGATTCGAACACTTTCAGTATATTAGTTAAAGCTAAATTTACAGTAGTTTGCTAAGATCAATGTAAGCCATTCGATGTGCGGCCCTGCTCAATATAGTGATCTACGTTATTGCTCAGTAAGCCATTTAGGTTGGGACATAGCTGGACTAAACGATAACATACAATATCCCTATGCTCAACAAAAAGTCATTTATCAAATTCATGCACATGGCAGAATCAGTGAGGAGACCCTGCCGCCAGTGGCGGATTAAGGGGGGAGGGTGACTGGTCTACAGCCAGGGGCCCCCAATCCCCAAGTCGGTAAAAAGTGAAATGTGAACAATACACAATACGCTGTAAAAGATACCATCGCCAATTGGAACTAATAAGTAGGCGCTCTGTGCACACTTATTGAAATTGCTTCGTTGACATAAAAGTACTTGATTCTTTTGGCGTGTGGCCTGACCGAGACTCATTAGCAAGTTAGTACTCTCAGGTCTAAAAAATTAAGGTATTCCATCCACTTGTCTTATTTTGGTTTCCAATGTGCCTGCGACATCCACGCCATTTGAACAACGGTCCTGCAGACACCCTCGAAGGAAGTTGTGAACTTGTTAAGTGGTGTCAAGTCTCTCAACAATGATGAAAGCAATTAGATTTTAGCTGAGGATAATAAATCATGGTGTTACAAGCACTGATGTAGTGCTAACGGAAAAGGTGTGGTAATGCGCAAAAAACTAGCCATTTCAAAACAGCTTCAAACTCATTTTAAAGCAAAAGATGAAAAAGGTGTGGAACGCCGTTCCCACGCATTTCCGCCCAACTGTACCCCTGGCAGGAATGCCAGAGTTGGTATATATGCCACGTATATATTCTCTTGCACTTTCATCTATTTGTGTGTTCTTTGTTACTGCGATGAAGGTTTGAAGTCTAGAGCGTTGCGTATGGGAATGAAGGCCTTACACCAGTGGTTCCCAAACTGTACGCATACCAGTAGTGGTACGCGAAGGCCTTCAAGGTGGTACACGAATAGACCTACTTTGTGTTTTTTCCTCTGTTTTTCCTCACAAAAAATATATTCACAGCTATAATTTTTACCTGTTGGATTCTGTTAATAAATTCCTGACTTTTTGTACAGCCTACTTCCCTTTTTGGTTTCTAAAAATGGCCATAATACTTTCTCACATCCATTTTCTTCATGTTGCATTTGTGGCAATTCTGGTTTTCCAAACTTTTGATCAAATTATATTTGGTACATTGACTTTACCTGGAACAATGTGGTACGTGTTGACATTACTGAACTGCTATCAGAAAAGTTTGGGAACCACTGCCTTACACAATATACACAATGTCAACTGATAGTTTAATACCAATTCTGGTAATATTTACTTTCAACATGCAAGGTTGGACATTTTGATACAAGACTCTTTAATGTGAATCACCATTATTTGGTACAATTCTTGATAACTGACTTAAAACAGAATAAACGCAATAACAAAAAGAAAAGTCGGCAGATATCGAGTTATTCAAAACGTTAACTAACAACAAGAATTAAACCGTATCAAGCACGTCTTAGTTCTGTTTACATTTCTTTCAAGTAACTCTAAGCTTGCTCAAACTTAATAACTCATTCAATTTACGACTTTTTTTAAGTCGTAAGATGTGCTTTAACACTTTAACGACCGCGGCTGGCTCGCAATTTTTTGGTCATGAATCGCCAGCCGCTAGAGCCAGAGAGCTGTTCAATCATGAATCGCCAGCTGCTAGAGCTAGAGAGTCGCGTTGTTGTTAAAGGGTTAAGTTAAGAATTATGTTGAGTGCCATTTTATATTCTGAGTGCAGTAGAAAAATAAAAACAATTCAGTAGTGTTGTGTCTTATGAATAAACGTAAAACCATACGTAAATAGTGAAAGTGAGTTTCACAGCAGTTATTGATAGGTGAGTGCATGCTTTTGTTCTTTCTAATAGTCTTAGTGATTTGTCCTTGACTGTGACTAGAAAAATGAAATACTGAATTGCAATGAGTACAGTTATTATTTTTACCATATCAATTTAGGACATATCAAACTGGGCTATGATGGTAGGTAAGGTTAAATTTTGGTTAGGTTAGTGTTATCTTGGTCGGGAATCTGGTATGGAAAGCTGATTTTTCTGAAAATAATTTTCAAAGAAATGTGTATCTACCTCAAAAATTTAATTTGGGTATATATAGATGCATATATAAAGAGGAACTCCGCGAACATGACCACCCACTGGACAGCACTCAATTGGTGGTGTTAGCGGGAATGGAGTGGTCGTGTCACACTTGCATTCCGAAAGGTTTCATGTATTATCGCGATCACTTCATTTCTTGAATTCTTTCCTTGATTGAAAGTTGTTTACCTTTGTCTCAGGTGCTGCCATAGCCTTTCGTTGCTGTACTGTAAAATCACACAACGCAAAAAGCCGATGTTGGCAGTACAAATTCCAGAAGAGTTTACAGTATGAGTTTGTTACGCCAGTTTGGCATTTAACTGCGTTTGCACTCGCGCTTACATCCCTGTATCCACAATGTTTCAGGACAGTGTGATGCAGCTGGTCAAATTGCTCCTGACAGGTTACCAGTTTTCCAGCGTAAGGATACCGATAGAATATGTGGTCGTGTTATGTGGTGCCCGATTAGCATTTTTGTAACAGCCGGACTGTGGCCGCGGTCTGGGTACCGGGATGGTAATGGTAATGGTTTATTGTTTCATATGACTCAGCCAAGAAGCAGAAGCACCATAAAAGCCATCGCATGCAGTAAGCTAAACCAACCATATTAGCGAACATTAGAGCAAATTAAAACACAATGGCATAATTGCTGATCAGTGTAAACAAAGAGGGGCGCTGTGTCATATAGGATTGGCGAAAGACCATGGCGGTCATCTGGACAACCAACCCCGTTTATCACTTTTTAACAAGTGTTGAGAAACAACAGTTGTAGATCAAATTAGCATAATGAAAAGAAAAACAAAAAATGAATGAACGCAGAACATGGTGAAGAAAATGTACAGTTGAAAGCGCATGCCTATGTATACAGATGAGTGGATCGAATTTTAAGTGAACGAATCTGGTATGGTTAGAATATTTTTAACAATACAAAGAAATTAAAAAATAGTGATAAAAAAGTAAAAATGTTACAAAAACTAATTATTGAGGTATAAAACAAAAACAAAGCAAAACAGAAAAAAACAAAAAGTGTATTTTCATGCCGAAAAGCATAGAATGTGCACACAGAAAATACGAAAAAGTAGATATATACAAAAAATAAACAGAGTTACAGATTACTAGAATACACAGTATTTTGGTCTGGACAAGTGAGATGTTGCTAAAGGTCGCGTTAGTGAAACAAAAGGAAATGCATTAGCATAAGGAAGACCCCGTTAAAATGTTTGTGATGGCGGGGTGGTCATCGACGGGGTTCCACTGTGTATTCAAAACATTCCATAGGTGTTTTGTTAACATTTATCGATATGGTTTCAAGTCTCCAGCAAGAAATGGACACTTGAAATCAATGAGTTTCGTTCTTAACGTAACGTCCATATTAGTTAAAGATGCGTTTTTTTTGCTCAAGCTTTTTTAGTTTCAATAATGCAAATACTTCAGTTTGTTTACTTATTTTTTCCTATTAACGACAGTTTTATATATACAGAAAGGGCCCCTTTCTAAGTTTCAGCCAGGGGCCCCACACAACCTTAATCTGCCCCTGCCTGCCGTCTACAGATAACTCCACAACAGGACTCATTGAAAAGTAGAACATCTCCCAAGTTAGCTGACGCAATCAGATATCTAATTTACAAACACAGTACGTTGTTAGGTCACAGAGTTATTCGTGGGTTGCCGAACGCAACACTACGGTCATAATCACACTCAAAACAATATTGAATGAAAAAGTAGGCTATCAGTTTTGCCAGGTAACAATAGCGTAGCGCAGCCAGAATGAGACCGAAGAGGCCATGGCCTCCCCCAAAATACTTTTCTCAGATGTTTGCTGGTGCTTCTATAAACTTTCGGTTGTTAGAAAATAAACGGAAGTAACAGTCGGACTCAAGACGACGTCAGTGACTAGCAACGTAATTAACTGGTCCCTGGCGAACACAATTATTGACTGCGCTACTTCCTGGTAATCCTATTGTTTTCGCAACGGTGAAAAGTAGTTCCATATACGAAATATAACATACAGAAGTAAGTATTGATATTATATTTATCAAAAGCTCTCGCACCCCTACAAACAAAGGCAAACCACCCCCAGATTGAAAACCACTGCCCTAAACCTGAACCCCAAACTTTTTGAATAAGTAGCCTACATAAAAAGCATTTCCATCGAAGATGTAGGCTAATCTCTACTAACTAGCCAAAGGAAATGGTGAGAGCAGAACCTACGAACACTCACGCAGCAGGCATAGACACTAACCAACTCAAATATGTTCAGGTTGCTGCAAGAACTCAATGTTATATGTGGACAAAGGTGGACACAGTTCGATTTGCAAAATAGTCTCAGCAGAGCTTTTGCCTTTGATGGCAAAATACACAATAGGCTATAACCATTTAGCAAATCTGTAAAATCGGATCACAACTAAAATTTTTGATATGTTCAGAATAATCACAATTAAAATAATAAAAATTTGTCAGTTCAATCCAGTCCTGATCCACCCATTTTCAAAAAAATTGTAGTCCGATCCAGTCCCGTTCCCGACAAAATTGGCTTCAGTCTGATCCAGTTCGATCCAGTCCTGACCCGTGCTCATCTCTGCTGACAACCTGCTGTTCATCTTAATTCTAAACAACATTCCGGAACATGTACGAACATATATTTTATATCAAAGTCTTTGTAATTGAATGCAGTTTCCATTTCTGTCAAAATTTTGAACTACACTATTCGGAATGGAGAGATTTCGTGAAAAATGTTAAGAACGGCTTTTACGCACAGATAGCGTCCGAGACAGACAGACATCGGCTAAAAACCTGTTGTTCATCCTCAGTGGCGTGCACAGAAAATTTTCATGGGGGGTGTTTGGTTCAGGGTCATATGGTGGTCATTTGGTGTGCGCTGTTTGTGACGTCACAATTTGACGTCATTTTCATGTTTCCAAACCAGCGTTTTGGCGAAGTTTGTTGACATAATAATATGCATATTTTTCTACATCCACTCCCCTTATTTCTTGTGTCATTGCACTGAATATAACTATCAGCGCTCCAAGTTAGGATATCGAAGGAAAATAAGCTCAATGCTACGACACAAGAGTTCATAACTGCTAAAATATCAGGCTGCGTGTTAAAACAGGGGAGTGAAACACACTCATCACTGCGTCAGAGCAATTTACAACTGCAAAATGAGGCTGCGCTAAGGTCTCGTCAAATACGAGCAGTTGTGCATTGAAGGTATGCGGCTGGATTGGCTGGCGCACATCCTGGTTTGCAAGACCGAATTTTGCTGAACTACACAAGAATTGAGAATGCGCATAAAGTACGCAAGAAAACGTTTGTTTTTTGTGATTATAAAAGTCCACAGGCCTGTAACCACAGGGACGAAACCTCCCCTAGAAAAATTTTCGCCTCCCCAGGAAAAATGTGTTGGACGTATTTTGAAACTATTGGACATAGTTTAAAAAACTTGTCCCTTCTAGGAAAACTTTTCGCCCACCCCATTGTCCCAAGCTGGGCCTGGAAGTCCAGCAAACGTTTAATTTTCCTTTTTCCCTGCTGAGACATTATCAAGTGCCTGAATGCTTCTATGTTAACAACTGCGGATTTTGAGCTCGTATAACAGTTTTATCATACTACAGAAATTGCTAATGTGGTCATTGCGGTCAGCGCTTGTGCTGATCAGCCTTAGCAGGCAAAACAAAGACAATTGTTTCGGATAAAGTGAACTATCGCGGAACACACTCTTATACATGCGTAGCAGACTAAAAGTCTGCAAAAGGTGGTGAGCTGGTTTCTGGATGCAGACGACAGCCCGTATTCCCACCAAAACATAATTATTACTTTTTGGCCCATTTACAATGTTCCTTGAAATTTGCATGCAAATATATTCCGTGGTATTTTTATTCAGTCGACAAATTAACAAGCATAAAGTATGCGAAAACAATTAATATCCTTTGGGCAGGTAATAAAGTTTTGTAAAATATCAAGCGCAAGGGGGAAGGGGTTTAACCCCAAACCCCCCTCCCCTTGCGTACGCCCTTGTTCATCCTAATTTTAAACAACGTTCCGTAACTGTCAGCACCCGGGTTGTCAACATGTGGTTACAACTTGCACTCCCTCGGACGGGATCAGTGCGGTGACCCTTCAGAAACCTTACAAGCCTTGACTTGTCATCTAGCAGTTGTGGTTTTGTCGTACTGTCAGCAACGTTATGAGGTTGTTATTTGCCTAAGTCTGCCAACCAACCCTGGACAGTCAACATGCGGGGGTAACTTGCACACCCTCTGGGAGAGTCTGCAGAAAATGAGAGTCTGCAAAAATGTTACAAGTCTTGGGCTGTCACCTAGCGGTTGTGGTTTTGTCGCATTGTTACCAGAAGGTTTTGAGGCTGTCAGCTAGAAGTTATGCTCCCGCATGCTGACCACTGGGTTTTGCTGGAAGTAAGACTATTCATTTCGCGTCGGAATTGTAATGTTTGTTGCTTAACCTATCCGGTTTGCTTAAATTAACTCCTGGTCAGCTTGTGCTGCGTATTGCTTTAAAAGGAGAAACACCTTCATAATTGATAATTTCAATTTTGATTAACCTGTCCTTCTTGGTTTGGCTGGTAGTATGACTATTCACTTTTCATCGAAATTTGAATTTTTTATAACATATTCTGTCTGCTTAAATAAACTCTTGGTGATCTGCTGTACATTTCCCTTCAAGAAAAACACCCTAATTGTTCAAAATACATTTTGCAAAAGGCGAAATCATTCTCAAACGCAAAGGTGCAATGGCAACACGACTCTTCAAATAATACAACGAAGTTCTCGAGCTTAATGAATCGCTGATAAGCTTATTCTGTCCATTTATGACAATACAGTATTTTTTAGCGAAACTCGCAAAAATCATTCACAAATGCGAAGGAGTAATGGCAATGCGACGGTTCAGATACAAATAAAACAACGCAGTTCTCGAGCGATGTAAATTGTTGTAAAAATGTGTGTGTTTTTCATTTTTGACAGCCTCTTCAAGCGACGAAGTCGCGCATGCAAAATAACAAGAATCAGCGTCCATTTCCATTAATGCAAACGATTTTCTATCGAGGTAATTATCAAGAAAATCGTAGTATAATTGGAGCATCCTAAGTTTTGCGTAACCGTAGACAAAGAACCAATTTGAGGTGGAAGATCTAGTTTGACAGTTTCTTTGAAAGACTTTACCTCATACAAGTCGTTTGAAAGAACATTCAACTGGGTAAAACGTTTGCTGTTGATGGCAT